>Ga0164294_10000388_pt1 | contig 41509 bp, 37 predicted proteins | sample GEODES005metaG_FD_111479 | JGI IMG/M metagenome (GOLD analysis project Ga0164294, IMG submission 111479) | Oligotrophic lake water microbial communities from Sparkling Lake, Wisconsin, USA - GEODES005 metaG | ecosystem: Environmental > Aquatic > Freshwater > Lake | place: USA: Sparkling Lake... | reverse complement strand
GCACGAGGTACATTCGAACATATGTTCGAGGTAGCCGCACTGCGCGACAAGATTCGCGAGATGGAGGGGACGAAAGTCGTCCCCCGTCTTCCCGTGCATCCCGCGCTGTCCCCTTTGATCGGCGGTGGGCTCGTGCCCGGCGGTGTCTATTCGATTTCCCCGTCGTTGAGCCTCGCGTTGGGTTTGGTCGTTGAATCGGTGCGGGAATCGGGGTGGTGCGCCGCGATCGGATTCCCCCACCTAGGTATCGAAGCGGTTCAGGGCGCCGGTATTTCGCTCGATCGGTTGGTGTCGATTCCGAACCCGAAAGAACACTGGGCGACCGTCGTCGGGGCCGTCTGCGACGGCTTCAGCGTCGTTCTCGCGCGTTCCCCACACGGATTGTCCCCCATGAGCGCCGCGCGCGTCACGGCCCTCGCACACCGCACGGGTGCGGTTCTCGTTGTACTCGGTGACTGGCCCGGCGCGACCGCCCGAATCGAGGTCACGAGTGTTGTGAACCACGGTGTCGGCGACGGTCACGGCGTGCTGTCGTCACGCGACATCCATCTGCGGGCGTCCGTTCGTGGCGTTGTGAAGAACGGGTTGCTTCCGTGGCCACTCGACCGCGAAATCAAAACCCCCGTTCGTCGACTGCGAGTCGTCTCGTGACCCGTGTTCTCGTTGTCGACATTCCTGGGTGGTCCGACCGATTCGAAGACGAAGCCGCCGCGGTTCGACACTTCGACCCCGTCATCGTGTCCGTCGAGAACACCGTGCCGCTGGTCAGGGTGCTGCAACCCGGGCGCATCGCAATGGGGGCGCGTGGACCGGCACGGTACTACCGGGGCGAAGACATGGCGGCCGCGGCACTGCGGGCCGTTCACCCCGACGCGCGCATCGGCATCGCCGACGGACTGTTCACCGCGGTTTCTGCGGCGACTCGCGCGAATCCCGTGTGCATCGTGCCGGCGGGTCGTTCGGCCGAATTTCTTGCGCCGCTGTCCGTCGACAGGGTGGGCGACGCCGACCTCGTTGGGTTACTGCGGAGATTGGGCATCACGACTCTGGGGGCGTTCGCGGCGCTGGATGCGGGGGCGGTTCGTGACCGATTCGGAGTCGCGGGCGAACTGCTGCACCGATCGGCGGCCGGCCACGACGACTCCCCCGTCATTCCCCGCGACGTTCCCGTCGACTACGCCCGAGTCATCGACTGTGAACCCGCGATTGTTCGCGCCGACGAACTGGCGTTCACCGTGCGCGCCGTCGCCGACGAATTCATTGACACCCTCGCCCGCGCGCGATTTGTCTGCACCGCGGTGTGGGTGACACTGTCCACGGAACGCGGCGACGAACACGAACGCTGTTGGGCGCACCCGCGGTCCTTCACCGCCGCGGACGTCGTCGACCGAGTTCGCTGGCAGCTCGATTTCATTGCCCGATTCACGACCGATACGAGTACCGAGGGCTTCGCGGGCGACGGAATCGTGCGCGTTCGAATCGCACCCGACCAACTCGCCCACATCAGCCGATACGAACCGGCGCTGTGGGGCGAACCCGCCGGTGACCGAATTCACTCGGTCCTGTCCCGCGTCCAAAGCATCCTCGGACACGAGGGCGTCCTCACCGCAACCGTCATCGGCGGACGAACTCTCATCGACCGCGAAGTCCTGAGCCCGTGGGGCGACAAAACCGTCATCGAACGCCGTGCCACCGAACCGTGGCCCGGTCACCTCGCCGCGTTATTGCCGACCACCGTGTATCACGATCGACCGACCGTGATCCTGCGCGGGCGCGCCGTCATTCCACCCGCCGAAGTGTTCACCGAATCACCGCGAGTCCTCGAATTCGAAGGACGAACCCGCGACATCGTCGAATGGAGCGGGCCGTGGCCCATCGCCGAACGCTGGTGGACGGGTGGGACGTTGCGATACCGACTGCAAGTCATCGACGATCGCGGCGGCGCATGGGTGCTGTTGTCCGACGGTGACACCTGGACCATCGAAGCGCGGTACGACTGATGGTCGAGTACGCCGAACTGCACGCACACAGCGCCTTCAGCTTCCTCGACGGCGTATCCCCGCCGGAACGGCTCGTCACCGAAGCGGTGCGACTCGGGTTGTCGGGGCTCGCCCTCACCGACCACGATGGATTTCACGGCGCCGCCCGATTCGCCGAAGCGGCCGAGGGAACGGGATTGCCGACCATTTTCGGATCCGAGCTCACCCTGCGCGGCGACACCGACGAACACCTGCTCGTCCTCGCGCGCGGACAGACGGGGTATCACCGGCTTGCCGGCGCCATCACCGAAGCGCACCTGTCTGGTGGCGCCAAACACGAACCGCGATATGACCTCGACGACCTGACCGCGCGGGCGAACGGCGAGTGGATCGTTCTGACCGGGTGTCGACGCGGTCCCGTTCGAACCCACCTGCCCGAGGGGTCGCTGCCGTCCGCTGCCGACATTCGCCGTGCCGGGGTTGCCCTTGACGAACTGGTCGAGGGGTTCGGGCGGGATTCCGTCGTCATCGAACTGTGGAGCCGCGGCGTCCCTCTTGACGACTTCCACAACGACGTTCTCGCCGAATTCGCGCGCGAACGCGGGCTACCCGTTGTTGCGACGGGGAACGTGCACTACGCACTGCCGTCCGAATACGAACTGTTCACCGCGTTCGCGGCACTCGGAAGCCGCCGGTCGCTCGACGACCATGACGGGTATCTGCCCGCCGGCCCCGCGAACCGGTTGCGGTCCCCCGCCGACATGGGCCGCATGTTCGGTCGATACCCCGGTGCCGTGGCCGAGAGCGTCCGCATCGCGCGCGAATGTGCATTCGAGCTCAAACGAGCAAGGCCCCACCTTCCGAAATTCGACTTGCCCGACGGACAAACAGTCATGGGTCGACTGCGGGAACTCGTCTGGGAGGCCGTCCCGAGGCTGTACCCGAAGGCGGGACCCGACGTGACCGAGCGCATCGAGCGGGAACTCACCGTCATCGACGAACTTGACTTTCCCGGCTACTTCCTCATCGTTCACGACATCGTCGAGTTCGCGCGGTCACGCCGGATTCTCTGTCAGGGGCGCGGAAGTGCCGCGAACTCGGCCGTCTGCTACGCACTCGGAATCACCGCGGTTGACTCGATTGCGTACGGGCTGCCGTTCGAACGGTTCCTGTCGGCGCTTCGCGACGAACCGCCCGACATCGACGTCGACTTCGACACCGACCGCCGCGAAGAAGTCATCCAGTACGTGTTCGAGAAATACGGCCGTCGAAACGCCGCCCAGGTCGCCAACGTCATCACGTATCGACCCAAGAGCGCAATCCGCGACATCGCCCGCGCGTTCGGGCACGGAGTCGACGACCAGAACACCTGGTCGAGGCTTGTCGAACGGTGGCGGCGGCTCGACCCGTCGGAAACCTCCGAAATACCCGAACACATCGTGCGGCTCGCGAACGAGACACTCACGTTGCCGAGGCACCTCGGAATCCACTCGGGCGGAATGGTGTTGACGGAACAACCCGTCGGCGAGGTCGTCCCCATCGAACACGCGCGAATGCCGGGTCGAACGGTCCTGCAGTGGGACAAAGACGACTGCGCCTATATGGGACTGGTCAAGTTCGACCTTCTGGGACTCGGAATGTTGGGGGCCATCAACCAGGTCTTTGTGGAAATCGAGAAACGATTCGGCGAGGTCTTCGACCTGGGCACAGTCCCGCGCGAAGAACCCGCGGTGTACGACGCGATGTGCCGCGCCGACGTCATCGGCGTGTTCCAAATCGAATCGCGGGCACAGATGGGGTTACTCCCCCGCCTCCGCCCGCGGCGCTTTTACGACCTCGTCGTCCAAATCGCGATGGTTCGCCCCGGCCCGATTCAAGGCGGAAGTGTTCACCCGTTCATTCGCCGACGAACGGGACAAGAACCCATCACCTACGACCACCCGAACCTCATTCCCGTTCTCGAACGAACCATGGGCGTTCCCATCTTTCAAGAACAACTCATGCAGATCGCGATGGCGGTCGGTGGATGCAGCGGAGCCGATGCCGACGTCATTCGGCGGTCCATCGGGTCGAAACGCGGCATCGAACGGCTCGCGACGATTCGGGAGAAGTTCTATGCCGGCATGGCGGCCAACGGCATCACCGGTGCAACCGCGGACAAGATCTACGGCACACTCGAGGCCTTTGCGAACTTCGGATTCGCCGAATCACACTCGATCGCCTTCTCGTTGCTCGTGTACGTGTCGTCGTGGCTCAAGGTCCACTACCCCGCCGCCTTCCTCGTCGGGTTGTTGCGGTCGCAACCGATGGGGTTCTATTCCGCGGCGACCCTGTCCGCCGACGCCGAACGACACGGGGTCGACATCCGAGTCCCCTGCATCGCTCGGTCGGGGGTCGAGTCGGGACTCGAAGCGACGGGAATCGACGAGGGTCCATCCGGAATCGACACGTGCCTTGTTCACAATGACCAGCCCGTGCCGCCGTTCGACCCGAACGCACCGGATGAAACAGCGCGGCACCGACGCGACGGAAACTTCGCGGTGCGCATGGGACTCGCCGATGTGCGCGGGATTGGACGAAAAGTCGCGGCCGCGATTGTTGCCGAACGCGACGCGAACGGAGATTTTTGCGACCTGCACGACCTCGTTCGCCGAACCGGACTGGAACGCGCGCAACTCGAAGCCCTCGCCACCGCCGGTGCGTTCGACATTCTGGGGCTCAGTCGCCGCGAGGCGCTCTGGGAAGCGGGCTACGCCGCCGAGAGCCGCCCCGAATACCTGCCCAACATCGCGCCGACGATTCAACTGCCGTTTTTCAACGAGATGGGTGAAATCGACACGATGATCCAGGACCGCTGGGCGACCGGGGTCTCACCCGGACTGCACCCCGTCCAATTCGTGCGGGACGACCTCTGTCGGCGCGGGGTCTTATCCGTCACCGACCTGCGCACCGCCGAAGCCGACCGACGAATCGAGGTCGCCGGTCTCGTGACGCACCGACAGCGCCCCAGCACCGCGAAGGGCATCACGTTTCTCAACCTCGAAGACGAGACCGGAGTCGTCAACATCGTGTGTTCGCGCGGGCTCTGGAAAGCGTTTCGACCCGTCGCCCGCGAAAGTGCGGCGTTGATTGTTCGCGGCATACTGCAACGATCTGTCGACGGTGTGCTGTCCATCGTCGCCGACCGGCTAGAAACGCTTGAATTCGCGGGTGCTCACAAGTCCCGCGACTTCCGTTAGTCGGGTTTTGGGCTGCGCCGCTTGCGCACGAGAGACGCTGGCTGAACCGTACCGAACCCGAAACGCCCCGCCACCGCATCGACGATGTCGTCGATGTCGTGTCCGTCGTCCTCGTCTTCCCACAACAAACCGAGGTCGCCCTCCCCCACAAGGTTCTCGAGCCGAACCCCAATCAGGCGAACCGGATGACCGTGACGCTCGACGCGATCGAACAACCGAACCGCTTCGGTCGCAACGGGCTTCGTTGCGTGCGTCGGATCGGTGAACGTGTGCGAACGCGTCACCGTCGACCAGTCGTCCAATCGCACCGTGACCGTGACGGTGTGCGCGAGGAAGTTCCGGGTGCGGGCTCGGGCGGCGACGTCGGTCGCCATCCGCAGCACCTCACGATGCATCTCGGTCACATCAGTGAGGTCGGTGCCGAACGTGTTCGATCGCCCAATACTGCGTTCGTTACTGCGATCCTCGATGGTTCGTTCGTCGATTCCGATGGCCAGGTTGTGCAGGTGACGCGCCATTCTGTCTCCCAGGATTGACACGAGCGAATCCATTTCGGAACGCTGGACGTCGCCGACCGTCGACAGACCGAACGAATTGAGTCGTTTAGCCGTCACTGCACCGACGCCCCACAGTGCCGTTATCGGCAGCGGCGCGAGGAAATCGACCGTGTCGCCCGCCGGAACGACGAGCAACCCGTCAGGTTTGGCGCGCGACCCGGCGACCTTGGCAACGAACATCGACGACGCCACCCCGATCGACGCGGCGAGCCCGACCTCGAGACGCACTCGTTCACGAATCGCCTTTGCGATGGCGAGCGGACGCCCGAGCAACGCCCGAGCTCCCGACACATCGAGGAACGCCTCGTCGATTGATAAGGGTTGAACTTTGGGCGTGAAGTCATGAAGGATGGCGAAGACCTGGCCCGAAATCTCGGAATAGCGATCGAATCGGGGTTTGCGGACGATGGAGTTCGGGCAACGCTGCAGGGCGAGTGACATCGGTATCGCCGAATTGACGCCGAACGTGCGCGCGACGTAGTTTGCGGCGGACACGACGCCTCGACCAGACATCCCGCCGACGATGACCGGCAGACCAACGATGTCGGGGTCGTCCAGTTCTTCGACCGACGCGAAAAACGCGTCCATGTCGAGGTGCAGAAATGGCGTGCCAGAGTCGTCCGCGTCCCCCGCGGTGACGAGTCGACCGGAACCATCTTGTTTGCCCACACTCAATTGTCCAGAACTAGACTGACGTTACGGGGTATTTGTCAGTGCATAGAGTGTCACTGCTGCGGCCGCCGCGACATTCAACGAATCCACCCCGTGTGACATCGGGATGCGAACCACGCGATCGCTCGCCGAAATTGTCGCCGGCGTCAGCCCGTGACCTTCCGCTCCGAAAATGACCGCAAGCTTCTCGTGGTTTTCGGTCGCGAGTTCAGCAAGTGACACGGCATCGTCGGCGAGTGCGAGCGATGCGACGACAAAACCGGCGTCTTTGAGCTCCTGCAGGCCGGCCGGCCACGAGGTGATTCGCGTCCACGGGACCTGCAGCACGGTCCCCATCGATACGCGCACGCTTCGACGGTAAAACGGGTCGGCGCACTCGGGGGTGATCAATACCGCATCGGCACCCAACCCAGCGACGCTACGAAAGATCGCACCGACGTTGGTGTGGTCGATGATGTTCTCGAGAATGACAATCCGTCGAGCGTTCCGAACGATGTCGGCAACGGTTGCGAGGGGTGGGCGTTCCATCGCGGCGATCGACCCACGGTGTAACAGAAACCCCGTCAATTTTTCGAGCTGGGATTCATGTCCAACAAAAACCGGAACGTCGTGGCCGCGAAGTAACGGTTCGAGTCGCGGTAGCCATTTCTCGAGAGTGATGACCGAGACGGGTCGATGCCCGGCGGCCAGTGCCCGCTCGATGACCTTCGGCGATTCAGCCAGATACAGGCCGGAAGACGGTTCAGTCAAGCGCCTCAGGGAAACATCGGTCAGATTTGTGTAAAAAGCGAGGCGGGGATCGTCGAGCGAATCAATCGACTCGGGCCTCACCGTTATCGCGGCTCTGTTGATTTTGCTGGCCGCACCGCAACGACAATCCAGATGATCAGGGCGGCGAGGTTCGCGAGGGCGAGAGCCAACATTGACACGGCAATTAGTAGCAGACTTCCCGCGTTGGCGTCAGTGACTCCAGCATCAACCATGTCCGCCGCTGCGTAGCCAAGAGAGAACAGGACGTAAGCGGAAAACGGGCCGATGAGGTGGATTGCCCACGCGAGAATGACAGATGACCCAGCGTCGCGGAAACGGCGAATCGTCACGGTCAGGGTGGGGATGAAGAGCCAAATGGTCACCGCGGTCCCGAGAGTCCTGATGCTCTCGTTCAGAGTGGTGTCGAGGATGCCCCGGATCTGATTGCCCGTGAAGGTGTCGAGGTCTTCCGGAATCACCACCGCCGATGGGGGTAAGAACACGGAGTCGGCGGTTGACGCGACGACGCTCATAAGGGCGGTGAAAAGGAACCAGTACCAAAAGTCTGGACGGGATGCTGTGTTCGTCGTGTCGAGCCAGCGTCGGAATCCGTCACGCACTGCGTCAACGAAAGTGATTCGGTTCGTGTCGGTCATTACTCCATTATCCCCGACCCTGCGCTCATAGACTGGACACACCATGACAAACTTTTTCCTCGTCCGCCACGGAGAAACCGACTGGAACCTCGTCGGTCGGATTCAGGGTTCTACCGATATCCCTCTCAATGCGACGGGTCGCGCGCAGGCAACAGCCACGGGCGAAAAGATGCAAGGCCGCAGTTGGGACGTCATCGCGTCCAGCCCGCTGTCACGGGCAATGGAAACGGCGAGCATCATCGCCGAAGCGCTCGGACTCCCCGAACCGGCTCCCATCGCGGACCTTGTTGAACGGCACTATGGCGAAGCCGAGGGAATGACCGGGCCCGAGCTCGAGGCGTTTTACCCCGACAACACTCCCGTGCCCGGCAGAGAGACACGCGATGCGGTGAAAGCCCGAGTGCTCGCCGCACTGCACACAATTTCTGCCGAGAACAAGGGAAAGAACGTCATCATCGTCGCTCACGGTGGCGTGATTCGTGCCGTTCTGCAATCAACGACGGGCCAAGCGTTCTTTGGGGAACGAATCGCGAACGGTTCGGTGCATTCTTTTCACCATTCGGATGACGGGCTGCAACTAGTCCAGTTCAACGATCCACTTGAATTGTTGACGGACGACATCACTCTTCCCGACTTTGAAGACCAACAGCCGTTGGAGAAGCGCGACTAATGGGCTGGAAGATTATCGAAAACCCGCACCCGAACGGTGTGCGCGTTCGCGAGGCTCTCCGGGCGCTCGGGGTCGAGACCGACATTGTCGAGACACTCGAATCATCCCCCACTGCTGCGAGAGCGGCCGAACAGCTCGACATCGAGATTGGTCAGGTGTGCAACTCGCTGGTGTTCAACGCGGATGGTCAACCCCTGCTCATCCTCGCCTCGGGTGGCCACAAGGTCGACACTGACCGCGTGGCGGCTCACATCGGTGCACGGTCGATTCATCGCCCCGATGCCGACTTCGTTCGAGAGCACACGAGCCAACCGATTGGCGGAGTTGCACCGGTCGGTCACCCCCAGCCCCTGCGCACGATTGTCGACACTGCCCTCGGCAACTGGGATGTCGTGTGGGCGGCCGGCGGTCATCCCCATTACGTTTACCCCACGTCGTTCGACGAACTTGTTCGTATCACGGGTGGCGAGACGCTCGACGTTGGGTTTCGTTAACCAAACCCCCTCATTCTGAGTGTCGGGCAAGGAACTCGCGGATTGCCGCCGCAGTCTCGATGGGATTTTCATAGTGCACGAGATGACCGACGCCCTCTAGAACGCGCAGCTCTGCGTCCAGAAAATCTTGTCGAATTGCCCGCTGTGCGTCGAGAGGGGTGATGTCGTCCCGGTCGGCGACAATGAGCAAAACAGGCGCGTGAACCTGAGCGGCATAGTCCGCAACCGTCGACGTCGTGGAGACGGTGAACGCTGCGACGAGCGAATCTCGATCGGAATAACTCGAAAAGTAACGCGCATGTTGGTCATGAATCCAAAGGCGTAGAGCCGGGTTTCGTGATTTTGTCAGCATCTCGCTCATCACTCGAACAAAGAGTGGGTTCCCCAACCAAGCAGAGCCGAGTCGTTCGGGTAACACCCGGCCGACGGCGTACCAGAGCGCTGCGAGGGCCGCCGCGATGCGTTTCGGACCGGTCAGAGCACGTTGTGAGATCGGGTTGACGAGGACGATCGGCGTCTTTCGCGCGCCACGTAAAGCGTTCGCCACCACGACCGACCCGAACGAGTGACCGAGCACGACGTTGTTAGCGCTATGGGTTGCCGCCAGGAATGCACGCAGCCAACGACCGTAGTCGTCGATCGACGAGAGCCCAGTTGGCCAGGTGCTGCTCTTCCCAAAGGCAGGAATGTCAGGAATGAGAATTCGGTATTCGGGCAAGGCGTCAGCGAACAGCTGCAGCCCGTGGTGGTCGCCGCGAAAACCATGAACGAACACCAGCGTTCTCGCACGTGCGGAAGATGGGAATTCCCACCAGTGCGTCGTCGTGCTGTCGACCTCGAAGATGTGCTCGGTACCGACACGCGAAACGAGTTGACCACGATAGGGGTTCGGCACCGTCACCCTCGTAGTTTAGGACGCAGTCGATTCACTTCACGGTTTCATGACCACCCCGCGCGTAGGCTGGACACATGAGCTCATGGGAACGACTGGGGGTCTTTGACCTCGAAACTACCGGACTTGACGTCACGCAGAGCCGGATTGTGACCGCTTTCGTCGGAGTGCTCGACCCGAACGGTGAACTCATCGAATCGCGTGCGTGGATTGCCGACCCCGGAATCGAGATTCCCGAGGCCGCGGCGAACGTCCACGGGTTTACGACGGAACGCGCCCGCGCCGAGGGACGTCCCGCCGCCGAGGTGGTTTCCGAGATCGTCGAACGTCTGCGTAAGTTATTCGCAGAAGGAACGCCCGTCGTCGCGTACAACGCGTCTTATGACTTCTCGCTTCTGCACCACGACGCGATTCGCAACGGTGTCTCTCCTCTCGACACCCCGAAACCCATCGTCGATCCGCTCCTGATCGACAAGCAGGTGGACACGTATCGGAAGGGCTCGCGTACCCTGCAAGCGGCGTGTGACCTGTACGGAGTCGATCTGGGGTCGGCGCACGACTCGGAAGCCGATTCCGTTGGCGCCGGTCGCGTGTTCAAGGCGTTGCAGGCGAAGTTCCCCTCGGCCCCCGAAATGCTGTTGTCCCCCGACGAACTGCACGACGCTCAAATCGGATGGGCGAAAGCCCAGGCCGAATCGTTTGCAAAATGGCTCGCAACCAAGGGCGAGACATCGCGTCGCGTTGGCGACGGCATCTGGCCGGTCTTCCGCAACGACGAGGAAATTCCGATGGCCTCCATTAGCTATTGAGGCCAGATTGCCTGACTTAACGACAAAGGCCACGCGTTCGGCGTGGCCTTCGCGAGGAAATATGGACTTACTGTCCGAAGCCTTCGTAACGCTTGTTGAACTTCTCGACGCGACCGGCCGAGTCCATGATGCGCTGCTTACCCGTGTAGAACGGGTGCGACGCCGACGAGATTTCCACGTCGATCACGGGGTATTCGGCACCGTCGACGGAAACCGTTTTTTCGGACGTCGCGGTCGAACGGGTAAGGAACATTTCGCCACTCGCAAGATCGCGGAACACGATTGGTGCGTAGGTGGGGTGAATTTCAGCCTTCATGATGTCCTTCTCAAGATGCGGGGGCGCGTGTGCGCAACACCCAACTGTATCAGAAGACAAATGCTGCTACTAATCTCTGCGGGTACCAAAGATACCGGCATGAGCGCGAGCGGGCGCAATGCCCGACTGCGTGACGCGTTATCCTGATACTTCCATTGCAAAGGAGTTCGCGTGAGTCGCTTCATCGTTGTTTGTGACGTCGATTCGACGCTCATCAACGAAGAAGTGATTGACCTTCTGGCCGATGCGGCGGGGTCGGGTGACGAGGTCGCGACCCTAACCAAGCGAGCGATGCGTGGCGAGATCGACTTCGCTGAAGCGCTCGCGCAACGCGTTGCCACCTTGCGCGGTACTTCGGTGAAGGTCCTTGATGACGTTCTCGGTGCCGTCACGCTGACGAATGGTGCTCGTAAATTGGTGCACGCTGTTCACGAGGCGGGCGGCTACATCATCGCCGTATCGGGCGGTTTCTACGAGATTCTCAACCCGATCGCGACACGATTAGGGCTTGACGCGTGGGCGGCGAACGGTCTCGAGGCAATCGACGGTGTGTTTACGGGACGAACCTACGGCCCATTGATTGACGCCGCAGCAAAAGCGAACTTTCTCACGGCGTACGCAAAGAAGAAGCGGATTCCCCTGTCCAGCACGATCGCGGTCGGCGACGGCGCGAACGACCTGGCCATGATGAACATCGCAGGACTTTCCGTCGGTTTCTGCGCAAAACCGGACGTTCGACAGGCCGCCCACGTGAACATCGACGTGCGGGATTTGGCCTTAGTCGCGCCATACTTTGGTCGACGCGCCAGCTGACCGTCGCGTTAGTGACCCATCCCGAGTCCACCATCGACGGGGATGACGGCGCCCGAAATGTAGGCTGCATCGTCAGACGCGAGCCATGCGACGACAGACGCTACTTCGGACGGAGTGGCAAATCGACCGGCGGGGATTGTCTTTTTGTATTCGGCTTGCTGTTCCGCTGGTAACGAGGCCGTCATGTCGGTTTCGATGAAACCCGGGGCGACGACGTTCGCCGTGATGCCGCGGGCGGCCAGTTCGCGCGTCAACGAGCGAGCGAACCCCACGAGCGCACTCTTGGATGACGCATAGTTCACCTGGCCGGCACTTCCCAGAAGTCCGACGACCGACGAGATGAAGATGACGCGCCCGAATCGCTGCTTAATCATCGAGGTGATGCCGCGCTTTACTAGTCGGAACGAACCCGTGAGGTTGGTGTCGATGACCGACTCGAAGTCTTCGTCGGACATCCGCATGAGGAGGGTGTCCTTTGTGATTCCCGCATTGGCAACGATGACCTCGATCGGCCCCAGTTTCTCTTCGACCGTCGCGATTGCCGCCGTGAGCGAATCGCCGTCAGTGACGTCCGCAATAACGGTGAGGCTCCCCTTTGGGCCGTCGCCGGAACGGGCGGTCACGGCGACGCGATGACCGAGTTCGAGGAACTTTTCGGCGATTGCGAAGCCAATCCCCCGGTTTCCGCCGGTGATGAGTACGGTTCGTTGTGTCGACATGTTTACCAGCGTAGTGGTGGGCGTAGACTTGACAAATGACTCCAGAGACGCCATCTCTCACGTCGTTGCCCGTTTCCCCGAACGTGGAACGGCAATCGCGGTTGGGTCAATATCTGATTGCGATGGGACTTCGACTCGTCTGTCTGTTTTTGTGCTTTGTCACCCCCGGCTGGTGGATCCTGCTTCCCGTGACGGGGGTCGTCGTATTGCCTCTTGTCGCGGTAGGTCTAGCTAACGTGGTCAACTCCAATAAGTCGAAAACGCTGCGAACTCGCGAATCCAACGTTCCGAGCTTGACGAGTTTCACTCCGTGAGCTTGTGGCGGCTTGCCGTCACCCCGCGGTGGTGGGGCATTCTGGGTTTCACCGTTGCGTTCGCGGTCGTCTGCGTCGGGCTGGGTCAATGGCAGTTCGACCGTCGAGCCCAAGCGCAGGCAGCAATCGCACTTCTCGACGCGAATTACGAGCGGTACACGATAGACCTAACGACAATTCTCGAGACGCCAGCGGAGTTCGACGTTTCCGAGAAATGGCGAAGTGTTCGCGTGACCGGCGTGTACCTGTCTTCGGACATCATCTACGTTCGGACGCGATCCGGGCCCGGAGGAATCGGATTCGAGCAGTTAGCACCACTACAAACTCCGAGCGGCGTGGTGTTTGTCGTTAACCGCGGGTGGTTACCGGCCAACGGCGACAACTCGGCGCCCGCTGAAACTCCCGACGTTCCATCGGGATCTGTCGAGATCGGCGCACGTCTGATTCCTGGGGAAAAGCAGATTGCCGGGCGCGACGCGCCAGCCGGCCAGATTGCCACGATTAACCTCGAGACGATCGGTGATTTTGTCAACGCAGACGTTTACCGCGGTTGGTACGGCCGACTCGAGTACGAGTCCCCTGCTACAGATGCGGGTGCGCCGTGGGAGAAGCCCGTGCTCGACGAAGGACCTCACTTGTCTTACGCGCTGCAGTGGTACGTGTTCGCAATCATGGGTTTCTACGGCTACGGCTGGGCCCTGCGCAAAGAAGCCCGCGGGGATCTCGTTCCCGAACGAAAGATTCGCGCTCGTCGCAGCGATGAAGATATTGAAGACGCGGCGCTCGACGCTACGCGAGTTCGATGAGTTCCTGGTAGTCCTGACTCCACAGGTCTTCGACGCCATCTGGCATGATCAGCACTCGCTCGGGGTTGAGCGCCTCGACGGCACCCGGGTCGTGGCTCACGAGAACCACGGCGCCCTTGTAGTGAGAGAGCGCGCCAAGAATTTCGTCACGCGACGCCGGGTCGAGGTTGTTCGTCGGCTCGTCAAGGATGAGAACGTTGGCACTCGAGACGACGAGGGTCGCGAGAGCGAGCCTCGTCTTTTCGCCGCCAGATAGAACGCCCGCGGGTTTCGTCGCGTCATCGCCCGTGAATAGGAACGAGCCGAGCACCTTGCGCGCCTCGGTCTCCCCCAAACTGGGCGACGCGGACATCATGTTTGCCAGCACTGACTGCTTGATGTCGAGGGTTTCGTGTTCTTGTGCGAAGTAGCCGACACGGAGCCCGTGACCGGCATCGACCGCACCGGTGTCGGGTGCGTCAACTCCCGCGAGGATTCGCAGCAACGTCGTTTTGCCCGCACCGTTCAATCCGATGACCACGACCTTGGAACCCTTGTCAATCGCAAGATCAACCGCGGTGAAGATTTCGAGCGAACCGTACGACTTGGACAGATTGTGCGCCATAATCGGTGTTCGACCGCACGGGGCTGGATCGGGGAACCGCAACTTCGCGACACGGTCTTGAGCGCGGACATCTTCGAGCCCAGACAGCATCTTCTCGGCGCGCGCCACCATCTGGTGGGCCGCGGCCGCCTTCGACGCTTTCGCCCCGAATTTCGCGGCTTGCAACTGCAGGGTCGTTGCCTTCTTTTCGACGTTCGCACGTTCCTTCTTGCGAAGTTCTTCGTCCGCTTCGCGCTGTCGAAGGTACAGTTTCCAGCCCATGTTGTAGACGTCAAGTCGCTCGCGGTTTGCGTCGAGATAGAACACTCGATTCACCGTTTCGGTCACGAGAGTAACATCGTGCGAGATCACAATGACACCGCCCTTGTAGTTGGAGAGAAAATTGCGCAACCAGACAACGGAATCGGCGTCAAGGTGGTTCGTCGGTTCGTCGAGAATCATCGTTTCTGCGTCGCTGAACAAGATGCGTGCCAATTCGATTCGCCGGCGCTGACCGCCTGACAACGTGTCGAGTGGCTGACCGAGCACGTGGTCGGGAAGACCGAGGTTGTTGGCAATTGAGGCGGCTTCCGCCTCGGCAGCATAGCCTCCGAGCGACGTGAACCGGTCGGTCAGGTTTCCGTACTTCGACATGGCCCCCGCTGCGATGTCGGGGTCGTCAGCGCCCATGAGCTTAGTCGCGTCCTCCATTTGGACAAGGATCGAACCGAGGCCACGGGCGTCAAGTATTCGGGTACGCGCGAGTTGAGTCGGATCGCCTGTCCGCGGGTCCTGCGGAAGGTAGCCGAGTTCACCCCTGATTGACACGTTCCCGCCGTTCGGAAGCACATCCCCGGCGAGCACCTTCGTGAGTGTGGTCTTGCCGGCACCGTTGCGCCCAACGAGACCAATCTTGTCTCCCTTGTCGACACGAAAGCTGACCTCGGACATGAGGGTGCGAGCCCCGACTCGGATCTCGAGGTTTGTGACGTCGATCATTACAGGTTGAAACCGAGCGCGCTCATCATTTCGCGCCCGTCATCCGTGATGCGATCGACACCCCACGGCGGCATCCACACCCAGTTGATACGGAACCGTTCGACAACGTTGTCGAGTGCGCTTTCCAGTTCCTTTTCGATCACGTCGGTGAGTGGGCACCCCGCACTTGTCAGTGTCATGGACACAATCAGTGCATCGTTCTCGTCGTCCCAGTTCAGGTCGTAGATCAGACCGAGGTCAACGATGTTGACGCCGAGTTCTGGGTCAATGACGTCCTTGAGGGCTTCGATTATGACATCGAAGCGGTCGGCGGCGAGTTCGCTCACGAAGCCTCCACGAGAAAGCGGTCGTACCCCTCGTCTTCGAGTCGGTCGGCGAGTTCTGGGCCGCCCTCTTCGGCAATCTTGCCGTTGACGAACACGTGCACGAAGTCGGGACGGATGTAACGAAGGATTCGGGTGTAGTGCGTGATGAGCAGGACGCCCATACCTGAGCTCGTTTTGACTCGGTTGACACCCTCGGAGACGACCTTGAGTGCATCGACGTCGAGCCCAGAGTCGGTCTCATCGAGCACCGCGAAAACCGGCTTAAGGAGTTCCATCTGGACGATCTCGTGGCGCTTCTTTTCGCCACCCGAGAAACCTTCGTTGACGTTGCGGACCGCGAAGGACTCATCCATCTTGAGGTCGGTCATCGCTTTTTTGACTTCTTTACCCCACGTGCGAAGGCTGGGGGCTTCCCCGTCAATAGCCGTCTTGGCGGTTCGCAGGAAGTTGGACACAGAGACACCGGGGATCTCGACCGGATACTGCATCGCGAGGAACAGACCTGCGCGAGCGCGCTCATCGACACTCATCGCGAGGACGTCCTTACCGTCGAGCAGGATTTGACCGGAGTCAACGGTGTAGCGAGGATGGCCGGCGATTGTGTAGGCGAGAGTCGACTTGCCCGAGCCGTTCGGGCCCATGATTGCGTGGGTTTCGCCGGAATTGATCGTGAGGGTCACACCGGTGAGGATTTCCTTGGTGCCGCCGTCCACGTCAATCGAAACGTGGAGGTCAATGATCTGCAGGGTAGCCATGATTACTTTCGCGTAGTTGTGTCAACGTAAACGTCCGAACCATCGATTTCGACGGTGTAGACGGGCACCGGCTCGAACGCCGGAAAATTGCGGGGTGAACCGTCGGTGAGGCCGAACTTGGAGCCGTGTGCCCAGCATTCGATTGTGTCGTCCTCGACGAAACCCTCGGATAACGAGATGTCGCCGTGCGAACAGCGGTCACCGAGAGCGTGGATTTCGCCGGTCGATTCGCGAACGACGGCTATAGGAAGGTCGTCGATGACAACCTTCATAGCGGAACCGGGGGCGAGCGAATCCAGCGTCGCGACGAGTTCGCGGGTCATGCGCTGTCCTCCACCGCGTCGAGTGCGAGGGCCAGGGTCGCGGTCAGCCGTTCTTCGACCTCTGGAATACCGATGTGACCGACGATGTCCACGAGGAAGCCCAGCGCGACGAGTCGACGCGCCTCGGATTCCGTGATTCCACGAGCTTGCAGGTAAAACAGGTGTTCGTCGTCCAGTCGGCCGGTTGCACTCGCGTGGCCGGCTCCGGCGATATCACCGGTTTCGATCTCGAGATTGGGAATCGAATCGGCGCGAGCGCCGTCGGAAAGAACCAGGTTTCGATTGGCTTCGTAGGAGTCCGTGCCGGTCGCATCCGGTCCAATGAGGACATCCCCCACCCAGACAGTTCGCGTTCCCTTTCCGTGAAGAGCACCTTTGTACAGAACGTTGGATTTGGTTTGCGGCGCCTTGTGGTGCACGAAGACCTGATGTTCGATATGACGTCCGCGATCGGCGAAGTAGAGTCCGTAGGACTCGATGCTCGAACCGACTCCCGACAGGGTGATGGCCGGATTCACGCGCTGAACCGCGCCACCCAGGGAAATGAGGACGTGGTCGACGTGAGCGTCCTTGTCGATTCGTACGAAGTGCGACGCGGCGTGAATGGCGCTGTTGTCCCATTCGTTGAGGTGTATGACCCGCGCGTTGGACCCGTCGTGCGCGATTATTTCGACGTTTTCAGCGAGAGCGACGGAACCGTGGTTCTCGATAATGACCGTGCGATGCGTGTTTGCCGCAAACTCGAGCACAAGGTGCCCTGCGCGAACGCCGTCGAGATCGCGATGGATAACGACCGGGTCACCTTCGCCGTCGACGAGGACGTGCAATGCGTCAATCGCCGTCGACCAGGCTCGAGCTGAGATCCGATCTTCGGGAAGACCGGCGTTGCCCGCGATCGTCGCCATGGAGACCCACTCGTGAGTGGCTCCGGTCACCGTGACGTCGTAGTGACCCCCATCCAGTTCGCCCTCAGCCAGAGCACTGAGCGCGTCAATCGGACTCAGACGCCACTCAAGCTGGCGGGCTGAGATCGCGGGGAAATCGTCGGGCTGCGCTGAGGCAAATCGCTCATTGCGCGTTTGAACGGGCGTATCCGACCATTCGGGCGCGCTAGAAGAATTAGTCGACGCTTCGGTCACTAACCGACCGAACCTTCCATGTTCATTTCGATAAGTTTGTTCAGCTCAAGGGCATATTCCATCGGCAGTTCGCGGGCAATGGGTTCGATGAACCCGCGCACGATCATCGCCATCGCTTCGTCTTCTGGCATACCGCGCGACTGCAGGTAGAACAACTGTTCTTCGCTGACTCGCGAGACGGTCGCTTCGTGACCGAGGTGAACATCGTCCACGCGAATGTCGATTGCGGGGTATGTGTCGCTGCGCGAGATTGTGTCTACGAGAAGCGCGTCACACCGAACTGTGTTGGCCGAGTGATGGGCTCTTTCACCCATTCGGACCTCGCCGCGGTAACCAGCGCGTCCTCCGCCGCGGGCAATCGACTTCGAAATGATTGACGAAGTGGTATTCGGTGCGAGGTGAATCATTTTGGCACCTGCGTCCTGGTGTTGCCCTGGGCCGGCGAACGCGACCGAGAGGGTTTCACCCTTGGCGTGCTCCCCCACGAGGAAGATCGAGGGGTATTTCATCGTGACCTTGGAACCGATGTTTCCGTCAACCCACTCCATGGTGGCGCGTTCGTGAGCGATGGCGCGTTTGGTGACGAGGTTGTACACGTTCGTCGACCAGTTCTGAATGGTCGTGTAACGGACGCGAGCGCCCTTCTTGACGACGATCTCGACGACGGCCGAGTGCAACGAGTCGGATTTGTAGATCGGAGCCGTGCAGCCCTCGATGTAGTGAATGTATGAATCTTCGTCGGCGATGATCAGCGTTCGTTCGAACTGGCCCATGTTTTCGGTGTTGATTCGGAAATAGGCCTGTAGCGGGATTTCGACGTGAACGCCCTTGGGGACGTAGACGAACGAACCGCCCGACCAGACGGCCGTGTTGAGGGCGGCGAACTTGTTGTCGCCACTCGGGATGATCGTGCCGAAATACTCTTTGAAGATTTCTGGGTGTTCGCGAAGCGCGGTGTCGGTGTCGAGAAACAAGACGCCCTGCTGTTCGAGATCTTCACGAATCTGGTGGTAGACAACCTCGGATTCGTACTGAGCAGCAACACCGGCGACGAGACGCTGACGCTCTGCTTCCGGAATTCCGAGACGCTCATATGTCTTTCGGATGTCTTCGGGGAGGTCCTCCCAGGACTGCGCCTGGCGCTCGGTGGACTTGACGAAATATTTGATGTTGTCGAAATCGATACCCGAAAGGTCGGCGCCCCAGTTTGGCATTGGCTTCGTGAAGAAAAGTTCGAGGGCCTTGAGGCGACGCTCAAGCATCCACTCCGGCTCGTTCTTCCGAGACGAGATGTCCTTGACCACATCGGCGTTGATGCCGCGACGAGCGCTGGCTCCCGCTGAATCTGAGTCATGCCATCCGAACTCGTACTGCCCGAGTCCATCCAGTTCGGGTCGGTCAACAATGATGTCGCCCATGGTTGATTTCCTTTCTCGTCTAGAACACGTTCATCGTGCCGACGAACCGCACGGCGTGCGGTACGAACATAGACTGGTGGTCGTTAGCTCGCTCTTTCATCTTACTCGTTAGGCTTCGATGCGCTTTGCAATTCCGACCTCGTTGAGGGACCGTTCCGTTCGAATTGTTGTGTGGTTGTCGCTTATCGCTCAATCGGGAATCGCCGTCACGGGTGCATTTGTGCGGCTGACCGCGTCCGGGCTCGGGTGTCCGACCTGGCCGTTGTGCACCGACGATTCACTCGTGAATACACCAGAGATGGGAATTCACGGCGTGATCGAGTTTGGAAACCGGTTGCTCACCATCGCGCTTCTCGTTATTGCCGTGGCTGTTCTGGTTGTCTTCTGGCGGATGAGAAAAGAGCGACGCGACCTGTGGTGGATGGGTGTCGGGCTTCTCGTCGTCGTCCCTATTCAGGCCGTGATCGGCGGGATTAGCGTGTGGACACAGCTGAATCCTTATGTGGTGGGACTGCACTTCATCGTTTCGGTCGCCGCGACGGTCGTGGCGATGCTGGTTGTGCTTCGGGTCCGGGACGGGGACCGCGTTGCCGACGTGCGCTCGATTCCGACGCTGTCGTGGCTGGTCGGCGTTGTCACTGCCGGCGGAATTGTACTTGGCGTGCTGACGACTGGTTCGGGGCCACACGCCGGCGACGCGAATGCCCCGCGTAACGGCCTTAGCTCGGAAGTTCTGCAGCATTTTCACGCGTGGTTCGCGTATGCGTCGGTCGCACTCGTCGTGCTCGCCATCATTCGCTCGTCACGTGGCGCTCGTCGGTCGTGGCTCGTGTTGGCTGCGGGATTCGCGTTTCAGATTCTGATCGGTCTGATTCAGGCGCGAACCGGTCTGCCGGTTGAACTTGTCGGCGTCCATGTCTTGGCGGCGATGGTGGTGACGTGCCTCGTGACGTCGGCGGTCTACCGGAGTGCGACGAGTGGGTCGATCGCGACGGCGATAAAGAGCGCCGTCAGATAGGTGTTGCTCGCGTGAAAAACACGCATTGCGTTCGAGTCGCGTCCGTCGAGTGAGCGGGAATACAGCAGGTGGGTTTCGACGAGGAACCAACCACCCGCGAGAAGCGCGACAACGGTATAGACGGTCCCCATCGGGGCGACGGGTATCAAGACGAGCGACGCGACGACCGTCGCCCACGCATACAAGGTCACTTGGAGTCCCACAGCAACCTTAGGGCGAAGAACGCTCAGCATCGGGACTGATGCTGCCGCATAGTCGTCGGCATAGCGAAGGCTAAGCGGCCAATAGTGCGCGGGCGTCCAGAGGAAGACGACGACGAACAGAATCCACGGTGTGAACGAAATCTCGCCCGTAACAGCCGCCCAGCCGATCAACACCGGGAAACACCCCGCGATTCCACCCCAGACGATGTTTTGTTCGGTCCGGCGCTTGAGAAGCAGTGTGTAAACGAACACGTAGAACAGAATCGCTGCGAGGGACAGCGCGGCGGCCAGAAGGTTCGCGACAATCGCCAACACGACAAGAGAAGCCAGTCCAATAGTGACCGCGAATACGAGTGCCGCTCGAGGCGTGATTTCGCCCGTGACGATAGGACGACCCTTGGTGCGCGCCATCAGCATGTCAATGTCACGGTCGATATACATGTTGAAGGCATTGGCCGAACCCGCGCTCAGTGCTCCGCCGGCAAGCGTTCCGAGAATGAGCCACACATCAGGAATACCACGTGCCGCGAGCACCATCACGGGAGCGGTCGTGACAAGGAGCAGTTCGATCACACGGGGCTTCATGAGAGCGAGGTACGCAGCGAAACGACGAGCAACCGGGGCGAAATCAGACGACCCCCGTGTGCGCGGAGGAAGGGTCGGAGAGGCCACATCGCCATTCTATTCTCTGCTCGCGAGTGCCGTTTCGCGCTAGACTGACCGCACCAGCACCGCTCGCCTAACCGTGTGCCATTGACGTCACCGACTGTTGCGGCGAGGCGCGGAGCCCTCGTTTGAGATTGGAAAGTTGATGACCACACTGAGCTGGACCGAACTCGATGCGAAAGCAGTCGACACCGCGCGACTTCTTGCCGTGGATGCGGTGGAAAAGGTGGGAAACGGGCACCCCGGAACGGCGATGTCCCTAGCTCCGGTCGCGTATGTGCTCTATCAGAAAGTGATGCGGCACGATCCGACGGACACCGACTGGCTCGGTCGCGACCGTTTCGTCCTGTCGATTGGGCACTCGTCTCTGACGCAATACACTCAACTTTTTCTCGGCGGATTCGGGCTCGAACTCGACGACCTCAAGTCCTTCCGAACCTGGGGTTCCCGCACCCCGGGCCACCCTGAATTCGGGCACACTCCGGGGGTCGAGATTACGACCGGTCCGCTCGGCCAAGGTCTTGCGTCGGCTGTTGGAATGGCTTACGCTCAGCGTTTCGAACGCGGACTGTTTGACCCCGCTGCTGAACCCGGAACTTCCCCGTTCGACCACCACACCTACGTCATTTGCGGAGACGGTGACATGCAAGAGGGCGTCACGGCCGAGGCGTCGTCACTCGCTGGACACCAGCAACTCGGAAATCTGGTTGTGATCTATGACTCGAACCAGATCTCGATCGAAGACGACACGAACATTGCCTACACGGAGGATGTTGCGGCGCGCTATCGCGCCTACGGATGGGACATTCGCGAGGTGTCGTGGCGCACCGCCACCGGCTATGTCGAAGACGTCCCCGCCTTGCACGCGGCCATCGAAGCGGCTAAGGCCGAGACTTCGAAACCGACGCTCATCATCCTCAAGACCATCATCGGCTGGCCGGCTCCGACAAAGCAAAACACGGGCAAGATCCACGGTTCCGCTCTCGGCGCTGACGAGGCCAAGGGGACGAAGCTCGCTCTCGGCTGGGACCCTGAGCTGTCGTTCGTCGTCCCCAACGATGTGTTGGAGCACACTCGTGCGTTGAGGGACCGAGCCGCGGTTGACCGCGCCGAATGGCAGAAGTCCTTCGACGCGTGGGCGTCGGCAAACCCCGACCAGAAGAACCTGTTAAACCGACTGCTGGCCTCTGAATTACCCGCCAACATCGATGCCGCACTGCCCGTCTTCGAGGCCGGGACGTCTCTCGCCACGCGCGCCGCGAGCGGAAAGGTCCTCAACGCGCTGGCGGCAGTCTTGCCCGAACTCTGGGGCGGATCATCAGACCTTGCGGAATCGAACCTCACCACGATCGACAGAGCGAAATCTTTCGTCCCCGCCGAACACTCGACCGCCCACTGGAGCGGCGACGTCTATGGTCGGGTTCTCCACTTCGGGATTCGTGAACACGCCATGGGCGCAATCCTCAACGGAATCGCGCTCCATGGACCGACGCGGTCGTACGGTGGCACGTTCTTGATCTTCAGCGACTACATGCGCCCCGCCGTTCGCCTCGCCGCGCTCATGAAAACGCCCTCGATCTTCGTGTGGTCGCATGACTCGGTCGCGCTCGGTGAAGATGGCCCGACCCACCAACCAATCGAACAACTCGCGACGCTCCGAGCGATTCCAGGTCTCGATATTGTCCGTCCGGCTGACGCCAACGAAACCGCGTGGGTGTGGCGGACAATCCTCTCGCGTCGAAACGGTCCGGCGGGAATCGCACTGTCACGTCAAAACCTGCCGGTCTTCTCTCGAGGAGTCGCGGCCAGTGACACCGAATTCGCGCCGGCTCATCACGCGGCACAGGGCGCATACACGCTCGTCGACTCGCCTACCGGAACGGTCGATGTCATCCTCATCGCCACCGGCTCGGAGGTGGGTGTTGCCGTCGACGCTCGCGAGGCCCTCGCAGCGAAGGGCATCGGTGCCCGCGTGGTTTCGGCTCCGTGCCTTGAGTGGTTTGACGAACAGCCCGAGGCGTATCGCGAATCTGTCCTGCCTCGCGCTGTCACCGCGCGCGTTTCGGTCGAAGCCGGAATCGCCCTCGGATGGTCGAAGTATGTTGGCGCCAACGGCACATCAATCTCAATCGAACACTTCGGCGCTTCCGCCGACTACCAGACTCTGTTCCGTGAATTCGGAATAACACCCGAAGCTGTTGTGGCTGCGGCCGAAACCCTGCTCTCGACAACCGAAAGGCACGATTCGTGACCACTCCCACCCAGGAACTTTCTGACATTGGCGTATCGATCTGGCTGGACGACCTTTCGCGCGACCGCATCCGGTCAGGGTCTCTCGAAACGCTCATCGCCACGCGCAACGTTGTCGGTGTCACCACAAACCCGACAATCTTTGCGTCAGCGCTTGCAACGGGCCAGTCCTACGGAGCGCAGATTGGTGAACTCGCCGCCGCCGGAGCATCCGTAACTGACGCGGTTTTTGCGGCAACGAGTGACGATGTTGCCGCCGCGTGTGACATCTTTCTGCCCGTCTACGATCGAACACACGGCCAAGACGGTCGAGTCTCTATCGAGGTAGAGCCAACCCTTGCGTTCAATGCCGACGCGACCATTGCACAAGCGAAAGAACTGTTTACCCGCGTCGGACGAGCCAACGTCATGATCAAGATTCCGGCGACCGTTGAGGGTCTTGGCGCGATTACCGCGGTCCTGGCCGAAGGAATCAGCGTCAACGTGACGCTCATCTTCTCGCTGGAGCGATACGCCGACGTGATCGATGCGTACCTCGTCGGACTTGAGCAAGCACAGGCCAACGGTCATGACCTGTCGACCATTCACTCGGTGGCTTCGTTCTTCGTCTCGCGCGTCGATACTGAAATCGACAAGCGACTCATGACGATTGGCACGGACGCCGCTATTGCCCTCAAGAGCTTGGCGGGCATCGCGAATGCTCGACTCGCCTACGAATTGTTTGAACAAAAGTTCGCGAGTAGTCGAGCAGTGGCTCTCCTCGCTCTGGGCGCTAACCGCCAACGACCGTTGTGGGCGTCCACGGGCGTCAAAGACCCCGCGCTTCCCGACACGCTCTACGTCACCGAGTTGGCGGTCAGAGACACAGTCAACACGATGCCCGAAAAGACCCTCGAGGCTACGTTCGATCACGCGCCCGTGCACGGAGATGCCGTCCGTGGCTCGTACGATGACGCGCGGGCAACGCTCACGGCAATCGAAGCTCACGGCATCTCGATAATCGAGGTAACCACTTTGCTCGAGCGCGAGGGTGTTGATAAATTCATCGTCTCGTGGAACGAACTTCTCGATATTGTCACGGCCGCCATGGAATCGTCTCGATGACCCTTGTTTCGGTCTCTGGGGTGGCCGCAGATGCCGTCGCGCGTCATGTGCCGGCTCTCGTTGCCGAGCGATTTGCATCCAGGCTGTCGGCGGGCGATGACACGCTGTGGGGACCCGATGCGCAATCCGAGGCATCGATTCGTCTCGGATGGGTTCACGCGAGCGAACACTCGCGTCCACTTATTCCCGAAATCCTGGCGTTGCGTGACGAATTTCGTGCGCGGGGACTGAATCGAATCGTGCTGTGCGGAATGGGCGGTTCGTCGCTCGCTCCCGAAGTGATTACGCGAACCGAGGGTGTCCACCTCGTCGTACTCGACACGACGCACCCAACACAACTCGCCCGAGTTGTCGACACCGACATCGAGACAACCGTCGTCGTTGTTTCGTCAAAGTCGGGGTCGACGGTTGAAACCGATTCGCACAAACGAGCGTTCGAGGCAGCATTCACCGCTGCGGGAATTGATCCGTTGACGCGGCTTGTTGTTGTCACGGACCCTGGTTCCCCGTTGGACATCGCCGCACGTGAAGACGGATATCGTGTGTTCAACGCGGACCCACACGTTGGCGGTCGCTATTCGGCTCTCGCCGCGTTCGGCCTCGTCCCCTGCGGACTCGCGGGAGTCGATATCGAAACTCTGCTGGACGATGCTGACGCGACTCTTCAGGCTCTCCTCGCCGACAGCGAATCGAACCCCGGTCTGGTTCTGGGCGCGGCTATGGCCGGTACTCTGCCACGGCGCGACAAGATCGGAATCCTGTCGACGAAGTCCTCCATCGTCGGCATCGGCGAGTGGATTGAGCAACTCGTTGCTGAGTCCACGGGAAAGAACGAGACGGGAATCCTTCCCGTTGTTCTCGAACCGCGCGCTCCCGACCTTTCTGTCACTGATCTCCTTCCCGTTCACATCCTCGATTCTGACGAGAGCGCTTCGGGCGACTCGGTGACCGTTGCGGGAACGCTCGGCGCGCAGCTCATCACGTGGGAGGTCGCGACTGCGGTTGCCGGCCGACTCCTCGGGATAAACCCCTTCGACCAGCCAGATGTCGAATCGGCCAAGATTGCGGCGCGGACATTCCTTGATGGAACTCCCGACGCGCGGGTGCCGTTTGCGCACGATGGCGCGGTGGCGATGAGCGCGCTCGGTTATGAAACAGCCTCGACCACGGTTCCGGCAGCAGTGCGTGAACTTCTGTCTCTCGTTGCGGACGACGGCTACGTGTCGATTCACGGCTACGCGGATCGCGAAGCCGGTTCAGGGCTCGAAACCATACGGGACACTATCGCCGTGGCGAGCGGAGGTCGACCCACGACGTTCGGATGGGGACCGCGTTTTCTCCACTCCACAGGGCAGTACCACAAGGGTGGACCGGCCCAGGGAGTGTTCATCCAGATCGTCGAAAGAGGGACGAACGACCGCGACGTGCCAGGGCAACCTTTCACGTTTGGTGTGTTGCTCGAGGCACAGGCCCGCGGAGATGCAACAGTTCTCGCCACGCACGAACGGCCTGTTTTAACTCTGACGGTGGATGGCTTTTCCCATCTCACGGCTCTCGTTGCCACGCTGCGGCGCGTGGGGACCGCTTCGTGACCTTCGTCAATCCCCTGAGGGATCCGCTCGACCGGCGATTAGGTCAAATTGCCGGTCCTTCGGGGCTCGTGATCTTCGGGGTTACGGGTGACCTTTCTCGCAAAAAGCTCATGCCGGCCGTGTATGACCTCGCCAACAGAGGCTTGCTCCCGCCTGGTTTTGCGTTGGTCGGCTTTGCGCGACGAGCCTGGAAAGACGAGGATTTCATGGAGGTGGTTCGCGAATCGGTGACGAAATACGCCCGAACACCCTTTCGCGAAGACGTCTGGCGGCAGTTGGCTGACGGTATTCGATTTGTCGCCGGAGACTTCGACGACGACGCAGCGTTCGACCGTCTCGGCGAGACTATTGCCGAACTAGACCGACAACGCGGCACGATGGGCAATCACGCGTTTTATCTGTCGATCCCACCGCACTCCTTCCCGCTCGTAACGGAACAACTGCGGCGCTCGGGGCTCGCCACTCCCAAAAAAAACGAATGGCGTCGGGTCGTTATCGAAAAACCGTTCGGCTCGAACCTGAAGACCGCCCGCGAACTCAACGAGGTGGTGGAATCCGTGTTCCCACCCGATTCCGTGTTCCGGATCGACCATTACCTCGGCAAAGAGACGGTTCAGAACATCCTCGCGCTGCGATTTGCCAACATGTTTTACGAACCCATCTGGAATTCGAAATACGTAGATCACATCCAGATCACAATGGCCGAGGACATCGGTGTCGGAGGGCGAGCCGGCTATTACGACGGAATCGGCGCTGCACGCGACGTCATCCAGAATCACCTCCTGCAACTTCTCGCTCTCACAGCGATGGAAGAACCTGTGTCGTTCGACGCGGCAGATTTGCGCGCTGAGAAAGAAAAAGTGCTCTCGGCCATCAAACTCCCCGCCGACCTGTCCACCGCTACCGCGCGAGGGCAGTACTCGGGTGGCTGGCAGGGTGGTGTGCAGGTTCCCGGATTCCTCGATGAAGAGGGCATGAACCCGGAGTCCGTCACCGAGACCTTCGCAGCGCTGCGGCTCGACATCGACACTCGACGCTGGAGTGGAGTTCCGTTCTATTTGCGCGCGGGAAAACGGCTCGGTCGCCGAGTCACCGAGATTGCCGTCGTCTTCAAGCGCGCCCCGCAATACCTGTTTGAGGAGGGCCAGGTGACGAGCCTGTCCGAAAACGCCCTCGTGATTCGGGTGCAGCCGGATGAAGGCGTAACGATGAAGTTTGGGTCGAAGGTACCCGGGGCGGGGATGCAGGTCCGCGATGTCACGATGGACTTCGGCTACGGACATGCGTTCACCGAGGAGAGCCCCGAAGCCTACGAGCGCCTGATTCTCGACGTGTTGCTCGGAGACCCACCACTGTTTCCGCGCCATAAAGAAGTGGAATTATCCTGGAAGGTACTCGATCCGATCGAGGAATTCTGGGCGGCAAATGGCAAACCCCAGATGTATGCGCCTGGCTCGTGGGGTCCCGAATCGGCCCACGACATGATGCGCCGCGACGGCCGCGAATGGAGACGTCCGTGATCATCCCCCTTCCGAACACCTCCGTGGCGGACATTCTTCGGGCACTCCAACAGGCACGGGAGGACGGTGGCGCGGTGGCACTGGGCCGCGTGTTGACCCTGGTAATCACGACGACCGATGACAAGGTCGAAAAGGTTATCGCGGCTGCCAACGAAGCGTCGCGGGAACATCCCATGCGAATTATCGTTATCAACAATGTCTCGGACGCGAACCAAACGGTTCCGCTCAACGCGGAAATTCGTCTTGGTGGCGACGCCGGCGCGAGCGAGGTAATCGTCCTCAATGCGTCAGACGAGTTGGTCGGCGACCCCCAAGGTCTCATCAACGGTCTGCTACTGCCCGATGCGCCGATGGTTGCGTGGTGGCCTGACGCCGCCCCGCTACGGATGTCGGAAACGTCACTCGGGCGCGTCGCCGGGCACCGCATCGCCGACACCATCACGGCGTCAAACCCCGTCGAATTGCTGAGAATACTGGCCGAAGCATACGAGCCAGGAGATGTGGACCTGGGTTGGACACGAATCACCCAGTGGCGAGGGTTGTTGGCCGCGACACTCGACACGGGCGTCGATCTGGGAATCACGGGAGCAAAGGTTTCCGGAGCTTTGGACAACTCGGCGCCGATTCTGCTTGCCGCGTGGTTGCGAAGTGAGCTCAAAGTCCCTGTTGAACTGGCGCTGGAGGGAAAAAGCGAGTTGGGGAACATCATCCGCGTCGACATCATGACCAACTCGGGGTCGATCGTGTTGGAGCGCACCGAGCCTGGCTTCGCACGGCTTCAACAGCCGGGACAGCCGGACCACGCGATTTCTCTGCCCCTTCGAGGCCTCGGTGATTGTCTGACGGAAGAACTTCGCCGACTTGACGCGGACGTCGTTTTTGGTCGCGTCCTCACCGAGGGAATTCCGTTACTCGTGGCAGAATCGGAGCTCATCTGATGTTTCGTCGACTCGAGGTCTTGCCGACACGGTCAGCCGTCGAGGATCGTGTCGCGGCAGAACTTGCGACGGCAGTGAAATCTGCCGTGGCTTCCCGTGGACGTGCAGACATCGTTGTGACAGGCGGCACCGTTGGCATCGGCACACTCGCTGCTCTAGCGCAGTCCCCTCTCGTCACCGAGATCGAGTGGACACGGGTTCATGTGTGGTGGGGTGACGAACGATTCGTCGCGGCTGGGCACGCGGATCGCAACGAGCAGCAGGCGCGGGATGCCCTGTTCTCGGGCATCGCAATACCCGCCTCAAACCTGCACACGTTCCCGTCCAATCACGGACAGACGGTTTGCGATGCACGTGACGAGTTCCTGGCAGAGCACGTCGACGGTTTCCCGAATTTCGATGTCGTTCTCAGCGGGATTGGTCCCGATGGTCACACGGCGAGTCTGTTTCCCGGACTCCCCCACGGCGAGGGCGAAGACGTGATCGCAGTGGCGAACTCTCCTAAACCGCCAGCGGAACGCTTGTCATTCACTTTCGACGTGTTGAATCGCGGAGAGCGTGTGTGGATTGTCGCGTCGGGTGCGGACAAGTCTGCTGCGGTCGCACGAATCGTCGCGGACGCGCCCCAGTCGGAAACTCCCGCGACCGCTCTTCGCGGTGTCAAGGAGACCGTCGTTTGGGTCGATGCCGACGCGGCCTCTCAAATTTCGAGCTAGGGCTTACCCGTAGTCCGAAGGCGTTGCAGTGCATCGGACAGAATCGTGTCGGCCTCTTCCAACGTGCGACGCTCTTTGACATACGCGAGGTGGGTCTTGTACGGTTCGTGCTTCGTCAGCTGGGGTGGCTTGTTTTTGTTCCGACCGGCCGGAAGCCCCGTTGTCGGGGAATCAATCAACTCGGGGATTTGATCGTCGGGGACGTCAGCCGCGTAGTGCTTGACCGTCTCGTTGCCGGCGGCGTCCCAGTAGGACACCGCTACGCGCTCGGCGTGGTTTCCGTGGTCGTGTTCTCCCATCGGACCACTGCCAACGCGGGTACCGCGGATCGCGCTTCCTCCAGCCATGACCGGACCTAGACCAGACCGAAGCGGGTGAAGAGCCCGATCGTGACGACGGCGAGGAACCAGATGATGGCGATGATGATCGTCAGACGGTTGAGGTTGCGTTCCGCGACACCGCTCGAGCCGAGGTTTGATGTCACACCACCACCGAACATGTCCGAGAGGCCGCCGCCGCGACCGCGGTGCAAGAGAATTGTCATCGTCAAGAGGATGCTCGTCAGTGCGAGGGCTACCTGCACGGTGATGTAGAGAATTTCCATGATGGTCCTAGTTTATGCGATTACGTGCCGAGGGAACTGCACAATCTTGGCAAATTCTTCTGCGTCGAGACTGGCTCCCCCAACGAGCGCGCCGTCGACGTCCTTCTCGCGCATGAACGTCGCGATGTTTCCCGACTTCACACTCCCTCCGTAGAGGATTCGCGTCGCGTCCGCGGTTTCGGGCGTTAGAGATTCGGCGATGACAGACCGCAGAGCCGCACAGACGTCCTGCGCTTGGGCGGGCGTCGCGGCCTGACCCGAACCGATCGCCCAGACGGGCTCGTAGGCAACAACAATCTCAGAATCCGCCGGGATTTCCGCGAGCACGGCCCGAAGCTGACCGACGGGTACCGCACTCGCACCGAACTTGTCGAGGTCGTCGCTGGTTTCGCCGACACAAATCACGGGCACGAGCCCGTGTCGCAGGGCTGCCTTCGTCTTCGCTGTTATCAACTCATCATCTTCGTGGTGATTCTGACGACGCTCGGAGTGGCCGATGATCACGTATCGACAATTGAGCTTCGCGAGGAATTCACCAGAGATGTCACCAGTGTGGGCTCCATCGTCAAATGGCGAGAGGTCCTGCGCGCCGAAAGCGAATCCCAGTGAGTCACTCTCGATGAGCGTTTGGACCGAGCGGATATCGGTGAACGGTGGAAAAACCGATACTTCGACCTCGGTGGGAGCAAACTTCGCGTCTTTCAGGGTCCAGGCGATTTTTTGCACAAACGCGACCGCTCGCAAGTGGTCAAAGTTCATCTTCCAGTTTCCCGCGATGAGTGGGCGACGGTTTACCATCCGAGTACCTCCAGTCCGGGCAGTGACGCGCCCTCGAGGAATTCGAGGCTGGCACCTCCACCAGTTGAAATGTGTCCGAAAGACGTTTCAGCGAAGCCGAGTGCGCGGACAGCCGCCGCCGAGTCGCCGCCTCCGACAACGCTGAGTCCGTCGACCCTTGTCAAGGCTTTGGCAATTGCACGCGTGCCGTCAGCGAATGCCGGCATCTCGAAGACACCCATAGGGCCGTTCCAGAAAACCGTATGTGACGATTCGATGAGTTCTCCAAACTGTGCCGCTGTGTCGGGTCCAATGTCGAGACCTATGCCCGACGAACCGAACGGTGTGGCCTCGATCGCGTCAATTCGCGTCACCACCGAATCCGCGTCCGCCGCGAACCCACTCGCGACGACGACGTCGGTTGGCAGGATGATGTCGACGCCCAGTTCCCGAGCCGTGGCGAGGCACTTCGTCACGATGTCAAGACGATCGAGTTCGCACAGTGACGCGCCGATGCTGAAACCCATCGCCTTGATGAACGTAAACGCCATCCCACCGCCAATGAGGAGCCGGTCTACACGGGGAAGAAGGTGCTCGATGACACCGAGCTTGTCAGAGACCTTGGAACCTCCTAGAACAACCGTGTACGGGCGCTGGGTATTCGTCGTGAGCCGGCGAAGAACGTCCGTCTCGGACGCGACCAGAAGTCCGGCCACACTGGGCACGGCCTCGGCCGATTCGTACACCGATGCCTGTTTGCGGTGAACGACTCCGAAGCCGTCGGAAACGAAAGCGGCGACCCCGTTGGTCAATAACGCGGCAAACGCGACGCGTTCGGAATCGACGGTCGATGTCTCACGCGGATCAAAGCGCAGGTTTTCGAGCACGAGAACTTCACCGGGCATTAGCCCTGCTCGCGTTTCTTGGGCTACGGGACCGACCGTGTCGGTTGCGAAATGGACGGGAACCGTGAGGAGTTCCGCCAGGCGCGTGGCGACGGGTGCGAGTGAGTAACGCGCGTCGACCACCCCGTCGGGCCTGCCCAGATGAGACATCACTACGACCGCTGCACCCGCGTTCAGTAGGTGCTCGATGGTGGGCAACGATGCGCGAATTCGACCGTCGTCCGTGATAACTCCATCTGACAGCGGAACGTTGAAATCACAACGAACCAGAACCGTTTTGCCACCCACGGCCCCGAGCGTTTCCAGCGTGCGAAGTGCCATTAGAGGCGTTCGGCGACATACTCGGTAAGGTCGACGAGTCGGTTGGAGTATCCCCACTCGTTGTCGTACCACGACACGACCTTGACCGTATTTCCCATGACTTTCACCAATCCAGCATCGAAGATCGACGAATGCGGGTCGCCGACGATATCACTCGAGACGATGGGGTCATCGGTGTACGCCATGATCCCCTTGAGATAGCCCTCGGACGCTCTCTTGTAAGCAGCCAAGACCTCGTCAATTGTTACGGTTTTTTTCGACACGACGGTGAGGTCGGTGATCGAACCCGTGGGAACGGGGACACGAAGCGCGAATCCGTCGAGCTTGCCCTTGAGTTCCGGAAGAACAAGCCCTATCGCCTTCGCAGCTCCGGTCGATGACGGCACGATGTTGATGGCGGCGGCACGCGCTCGGCGCAAGTCCTCGTGAGGACCATCCTGAAGGTTCTGATCCGCCGTGTAGGCGTGAACCGTTGTCATGAGACCGTTCTCGATTCCGAATTCGTCGTTGAAGACCTTGGCGAGCGGCGCAAGGCAGTTCGTGGTGCAGGACGCGTTCGAGATGATGTGGTCAGTGTCGGGATTGTACGTGTCGTGATTAACGCCCATCACGAAGGTGCCGTGCACGTCGGTGCCGGGAGCAGAGATGAGAACCTTGGTCGCGCCAGCATCAATGTGCTTTTGTGCATCCGTGACGTTCGTGAAGCGGCCAGTCGATTCGATGACGATGTCGACACCCAATTCACCCCAAGGAAGCAGTGCTGGGTCTCTCTCGGCGAGTACTCTGATTTTTTTGCCGTTCACAATTACGTGTGAGTCGTCGTGGGTGACGTCCGCGTTGAGGCGACCATTGACCGAGTCGTACTTGAGGAGTGTCGCCAGGGACTTGGTGTCCGAGAGGTCGTTAACCGCGACGATGTCAAGGTTACTGCCCTGCGCAAGAGCCGCACGAAGGTAATTGCGTCCGATCCGACCGAAGCCGTTGATTCCGATTGTGACGCTCACGAGTGGTCCTGTCTGAGAGTTGCGAATGTGAAGGGGAATGCGAAAAGTAGCGTGCCCTAATCAGGTAACGCCACCTCCTACGAGAGTAGCAAACTTGCCGAGGAATGGTCGCGAGCGGCGGCGAATCGCTGTGCGACGTTGTCCCAATTGACGATATTCCAGAACGCGGTGACGTAGTCGGCCTTGACGTTTTGGTAGTCCAGGTAGAACGCGTGTTCCCACATGTCCAGTTGCAAGATAGGAACGGTTCCCTGAGCGGTGTTTGCCTGCTGATCGAACAACTGCTGGATGATTAGTCGAGCACCGACCGGATCCCACGAAAGGATTCCCCAGCCACTCCCCTGGATTCCGAGACTGGCGGCGGAGAAGTGGGCTTTGAAGCCGTCAAACGAACCAAAAAACTCATCGATTGCGGAGGCGAGTTCGCCTCCCGGGATTTCGGTGCTGTCGGCGGAAAGGTTCGTCCAGAAGATCGAGTGGTTGATGTGACCGCCAAGGTGGAAAGCGAGATCCTTTTCGAGTTTGTTAATGGCTCCGAATGAATTGTTTGCTCGGGCCTCCTCCATTTGCTCAAGTGCAGCGTTCGCTCCTGCCACGTATGCTGCGTGGTGCTTGGAGTGATGAAGTTCCATGATGCGGGCCGAAATATGCGGTTCAAGAGCGGCATAGTCAAACGTCAACTCGGGGAGGGTGTAGACGGGCATGGTCTTCCTTTCGATGGTGGTGGGGTTAATCGTCTAAATCGGGGATGCCGTCGGATGTCGAGGGAATTCTGAGATCCGATGCCTTTTTGTCCGCCATGGCGAGCAGGCGACGGATTCTTCCCGCGACAGCGTCCTTCGTCATGATCGGCGTGGCGTGGTGTCCGAGTTCGTCGAGACTCGCCTCGCGATTGTCGAGCCGAAGTCGCCCAGCATAGGCAAGATGGTCGGGAATGTCGGTGCCGAGGATTTCGAAGGCCCGTTCGACGCGGGCACACGCCGCGACAGCGGCCTGAGCACTCCGGCGAAGGTTGGCGTCGTCGAAATTGACCAGGCGGTTCGCGTTAGCGCGCACCTCACGGGTTGCGCGTGCTTCGCTCCATTTGTCGAGGCTTTTTGCAGCCCCGATGTAGTTGAGAAATGCGGAAATCGCCTCGGTGTCGCGGATTACCACGCGGAAACCCCCGCGGATGTCGCGGGTCTTGGCGGAAATTCCGCATCGGCTACACGCGCCGACGAGTGCCATCGCGGCCTCGTTGGTCGGTGCGACGATCTCGATTGTTTGGCTGCGGCCGGGGTCGGAAACAATCCCGCGTGCCAAGAAGGCGCCTCGCAGGACGCCAACCAGATCTCCGATCGGCGCCGTGGTGAGTTTGTTGGGCAGCCCGCGTACCGGGCGACGACGAGTGTCGAGCAAACCCGTGGTTAGGGCCAGTTGGTCGGCTCCCTCTGTCACGAGCACCCGAACGGTTTCGACCTTCCTGTTCGCGTTTGCGGGGATTACCGTCGCGGTGGACGGCACGCCGAGCAGGATGTGAGTCAAGTGACGAACCCGTTGAGCGGATCCGGCGTGATCGAGCTCAACCTCCACGGCGAGTTTGCCGCCAACGAGGTGCAATCCCCCGCCAAAGCGCAAAATCGTGGTGAGTTCCGCGAGACGCGTCGACGGTGGAGCATCGGGTAGACCGAGCACCTCATCCTTTACCGCCGCTGTCAATGACATCCTGTGGAAATCCCTTTCTAGACGCGCCCAATGTCGCGGTGTTTGCGGGTGACCGCTACTCCGGGGATTGTCGCGATGCGGCCTGCGAGTTCCTCGGCGATAGCCACACTGCGGTGCTTGCCACCTGTACATCCTATGGCGATAGTGGCGTGGCGCTTATTCTCACGCACGTATCCGCGAAGAGTAGCGCCGAGCATGAGGACGAGCCCGTCGAGGTATTGCTCAACGTCCGCCTGGCCCAGGACAAAAGCTGAGACATCGGGGTGTAGCCCGTTCTCGTCACGCAAGGTTTCGGTCCAAAACGGGTTGGGAAGGAATCGAACGTCACCCACGATATCGGCGTCCGCGGGGAGCCCGTGTTTGAAGCCGAACGATTCAATGACGACGTTGACCTCTGCGCTGTCATCCGACCGAAACGTGTCGAAAACCAGTGTGGTCGTTTGGTGGGTATTGAGTCCTGTGGTGTCGATGACGACGTCGGCATGCCCGCGGAGCGTTTCGAGACGAGCCCGTTCCGCCCGAATTCCATCGATGAGTGTGCCGTTACCCTGCAATGGGTGGGGTCGACGAACGCTCTCGAACCGCTTGATCAGCTCTGCGTCGGTGGCGTCGAGGAAGAGAACTCGAAGGTTCGTTTGGGCTCGAAGCGTCTCGACAAGAGGTGCTAGTTCCTCGACGCTCTCTCCGCCGCGGACATCGACCACAACGGCAAGGCGTTTCATCGCACTTGCCTCGGTCGTGGCGATGTCCACGAGGGACGGAAGAAGTTGGGACGGCAGATTGTCAATGACGCGCCAGCCACCGTCTTCAAGGGCGTGCGCTGCGGTTGATCGACCCGCACCAGACATACCGGTGACGATGATGATGTGAGCGACGCTGTCGGTCATGGTCTATTCAGACTACCCGCGAGTTTCGCCCGCGTTCAGGGAATCCAAAATCCGTTGGGCGGTGTCGTCGCCTATTCCCGGAACTTGACGTAGCTCGACTTTTGAGGCGGCACGGACCGCGGTGGGACTTCCGAAGTGCGCGATCAGGGCCTGGACACGTTTCGGACCGATGCCGTCCAATTCGTTGAGCGACGATGTCAATACTTTTGTGCGCTTCGACTTCTGATATCGCAGAGCGAACCGGTGCGCTTCGTCTCGAGCGCGTTGAACCAGGTACAACGCGTCACTATCGCGGGGCAAAATCACGGGGTAATCACTGTTGGGGTGCCAGAGTTCCTCGAGACGTTTGGCCAAACCGACCACCGCGATTCCGTCAATCCCCGACTCGCGAAGCGCGCGTGCCGCTGCGTTGACCTGAGGCTGGCCGCCGTCTACGAGGATTAGCGTTGTCGGATAGCGCATCGCGGGACGTTCTTCCGCCAATCGCACGAGTCGCCGAGAAATGAGCTGGTACATCGCTTCGGTGTCGTCGCGAGCCGCGGCGATGCCGTAATGGCGATAGTCATCCTTGACGGGTAATCCGTCTTCGAACGCGACGAGCGAACCCACGATATCCGTACCACCCAGATGGGAAATGTCGCAGCACTCGAAGCGCAGGGGCGCCTCGGGCAGACCGAGGTTGTCCCGAAGGTCCTCGAGTGCTCTCGATCGCGCGACAAAATCATGCGCGCGGTGCAGCTCGTGTTCGCCAAGGGCAAGCATCGCATTCTTGGTCACACTGGTCAGAAGGGTCGCGCGGTCACCGCGTTGGGGAACCGCGATCCTCACTTTGCCCTTTAGCTTGGCGTTGCTTCGACGCTGCGACAACGATTCACAGAGCACCCCGGCCGACTGCGGTTCGAAGGGAACGTCAATCAGCGCGGGTGGGGCATCAAGTTCGTACACGTTTTCGATCGCTTGTTCCAGAATCGCAGCGGGATCCATCTCTAGTTCGGTGTCAACGGTCCACGAACGAGTTCCACGAACGCGGCCCCTACGGACGTGAAAAATCGCGATAGCGGCCGATAGTTCGCTCGCCGCAAAACCGATTATGTCGACGTCGAGTTCGTCGCGCAACACGACAGCGGAGCGTTCTGCGATCGACCGCAGGGCGGCGCGTTGGTCTCGGAAGCGTGCGGCTGATTCGTAATCGTGGCGTTCGGACGCATCCGTCATCTTGTGACCGAGGTCGTCGATCACGGTCGAGTCCTGCTTCGTCATGTAACCGACGAGGTTGTGCGCCAATTCACGGTGCTCGACGGTGGTGACTCGGTCAACGCACGGGGCAGCGCATTTCCCGATATCACCCAACAAACAGGGTCTGTCGTCTCGCCGTGCCTTGGCGAAGGTTGACTTCTCGCACGACCGAACCGGATACACCGACAACAACAGGTCGAGCGTCTCGCGAACCGCCCAGGACTTCGTAAACGGACCAAAATAAATGGTGCCGTCTTTGACTCGCGTTCGGGCGAGAAACGCCCGCGGATATTCCTCGCCCATTGAGACGGCGAGGTAGGGATAACCCTTGTCATCGCGGAATTGAATGTTGAAGGGTGGACGGAACTCTTTGATCCACGTGAACTCGAGGTGCAACGCTTCCAGTTCGCTGCCTACCACCGTCCAATCGACCCGGCGAGCGGTCTTCACCATCCGAGCCGTCCGCTCCATCAAACCGGCGGGGTTGTGAAAATACGTCGACAGTCGGTTGCGAAGAACCTTCGCCTTGCCAACGTAGAGGATTCGGTTGTTTTCGTCGTAAAAGCGATACACGCCGGGGTCGGTCGGTATCGACCGAGGCTCCGGGTGCCAGTCGACGGTCATTTCAGGATTTCCGCCAAGAACGTACCAGTGTGCGATTCCTTGACGCGAGCGATTTCCTCCGGTGTACCAGTCGCGACGACGCGTCCGCCAAGATCCCCGCCTTCAGGTCCGAGGTCGATGACGTGGTCAGCCGATCGAATGACATCCAGGTTGTGTTCGATGACGATCACGGTGTTGCCTTTGTCGACGAGCGTATGTAGGACATTGAGCAAGCGACGCACGTCCTCGAAGTGAAGGCCCGTTGTTGGCTCGTCGAGCACATAGACGGTTCGGCCCGTGGATCGTCGTTGCAGTTCGGTGGAGAGTTTGACGCGTTGAGCTTCACCACCAGACAGCGTGGTCGCGGACTGTCCCAGTCGCACGTAACCGAGTCCGACGTCACAGAGTGTCTTCATGAACCGGTGAATCGACGTTATGGCCGAGAAGAACTTCTCGGCATCCTCGATCGACATACTCAGGACCTCAGAGATGTTCTTCCCCTTGTAGCGAACCGTCAGTGTCTCGCGGTTGTAGCGCTGACCGTGACACTCCTCGCACTCGACGTACACGTCGGGCAAGAAATTCATCTCGATCTTGATCGTCCCGTCACCCGAGCAGTTCTCGCAACGCCCACCCTTCACGTTGAACGAGAAACGCCCCGGCCCGTAGCCGCGTTCCTTTGCCTCGATTGTCTCGGCGAATAGCGTACGAATCTTGTCGAAAACACCGGTGTATGTGGCGGGGTTCGACCGCGGGGTTCGACCGATGGGCGCCTGGTCGACGTGAATCACCTTGTCGAGGTGATCGAGACCCGAAACAGATTTGTGGCGACCGGGAGTTTGCTTCGCGCCGTTGAGACGGTTTGCCATGACCTTATAGAGGATGTCGTTGACGAGGGAACTCTTTCCAGAGCCCGAGACACCGGTCACCGCTACGAAGACACCCAAAGGGAAATCGACATCGACGTCGACGAGGTTGTTCGCGGTCGCGCCGTGAACGGTCACGATTCGGTCCGCCGACCACGGACGACGTTCAACCCGGTCGGACACCTTTTCGCGACCGGCAAGGAACGCCGCGGTGTGGGACTTCTTTTCTTTGAGCAGGTTTACCAGCGAACCCGAGTGCACGACCTCGCCCCCGTGCTCGCCAGCCCCGGGACCGATATCGACAATCCAGTCGGCGGCGTGAATCGTATCCTCATCGTGTTCGACGACAACCAGGGTGTTTCCGATGTCGCGCAATCGAATCAGAGTTTCAATGAGTCGGCGGTTGTCGCGCTGATGGAGACCGATGGACGGCTCATCGAGCACGTACAGGACGCCCGTCAGTCCTGCGCCGATCTGTGTCGCGAGCCGGATTCGCTGCGCCTCGCCGCCCGACAGTGTCCCCGCGGCTCGAGACATCGTCAAGTAACTCAATCCGACGTGCAAAAGGAAATCTAGGCGTGCGGTGATTTCGCGGAGGACCGCGGCAGCGACCTGCGCATCGCGATCGGACAGCGTCAGCGTGGTCATGAAGTCGTGAGCGGCCTGAAGCGAGAGGCTGCAGACTTCAGAAATAGACTTGTCGTTTACTGTGACAGCAAGAACGGCAGGGGCGAGGCGCTGCCCCTGACACCCATCACACGGGACCGTTCGATGGAAGGCGCCAAATCGTTCCTTTGTCCACTCCCCCTCGGTTTCGGAGTATTTCCGCTCGACATAGGTAAGGACACCTTCGAAACCCCGAGACATCGACACCTTGCGTCCGTAGCGGTTTCGCCACTTGATAACCACCTCGTGATTGTTCCCGAAGAGCACTGCGTTTTGTACCTCTTCACCGAGGTCTTTCCACGGCGTATCCAGGCTGAATTCCAGGTCCTGCGCGAGCCCCTCAGCGAGACGCTCGAAGTAGGGGTAAATGAGTTCCTTGCCACCCGGTTTCCACGGCAACACAACGCCCTGACGGATACTCATCGCGTGGTCGTCAAGAACGAGTTGAACGTCAGCCATCGACTGCGTGCCGATGCCATGGCAGGTCACACACGCCCCGAAGGGTGCGTTGAACGAGAACGTACGAGGTTCGATTTCGGTTAGCGTCAGGACGTGTTGATTGGGGCACGACAGCTTCTCGCTGAATGTTCGGTCTTCATTGGTGTCGACGAAGTTTGCCACGAGAACACCTTGGCCGAGTTTGAGCGCGGTTTCGACAGAATCGTTGAGCCGTGAAACGTCACCTCCCGCGGTGAGACGATCAACAACCACCGAGATGTCATGTTTCACCTGCTTCTTGAGCACCGGCGGTTCAGACAACTGAATCACGTCGCCGTCCACGAGGGCCCGCGCATAACCCTGCCCGAGCAGATCGGCAAATACCTCGACGAACTCCCCTTTTCGCCCCTGGACAATCGGCGCGAGAATCTGAAAACGAGTTTCGACGGGTAGCTCCGAGAGTTGGTCCGCAATCTGTTGGGCCGACTGTCGTTGAATCGCCTCGCCACACTCTGGGCAGTGTGGAACCCCGACACGTGCCCACAACAAACGCATGTAGTCATAAATCTCGGTGATTGTTCCCACGGTCGAACGCGGGTTCCGGTTTGTCGATTTTTGATCGATAGAGACCGCCGGAGACAATCCGTCGATGAAGTCCACGTCGGGGCGGTCGACTTGGCCGAGGAACTGGCGCGCATAAGACGACAGAGATTCGATGTAGCGCCGTTGCCCCTCCGCAAACAGCGTGTCGAACGCGAGCGATGATTTCCCAGAGCCACTCAACCCGGTAAAAACCACCAGTGAATCTCGGGGAATCGTCAGATCGACGTTCTTGAGATTGTGAACGCGCGCTCCCTTAATGCTGATGACGTTCTTACCGGAGATGGGCGTTATCGACACTGTTCAATCCTAGGGTTTGCCAAGTTCGCGAGCGGAGCGAACCTGTTTCTTGAGATCGTGGATTTCGTCCCGAAGGCGAGCTGCGAGTTCGAACTTGAGGAGTTCTGCTGCCGCAATCATCTGTTCGGTCAATTTGTCGATGACCACTTCGACGTCGTCGTCGAGATCGGAGAGCCCCTCGGTGTCGTAGACCTCGCGAGCGAGTGTTTCGGTTATGTCTGCAATGCGCTTCCGAATCGGAGTCGGGTCAATTCCGTGCTCGAGGTTGTGAGCCACTTGGGTCTCGCGGCGTCGGTTGGTCTCGTCAATCGCTTGTTTCATGGCGTCCGTCTCGCGGTCGGCGTAGAGATGCACCTCTCCCGACACGTTTCGCGCGGCGCGCCCAATCGTTTGAATGAGTGAAGTCGCGCTTCGCAGGAAACCCTGTTTGTCGGCGTCGAATACAGCGACGAGTGACACTTCGGGAAGGTCTAGACCCTCGCGCAGGAGGTTGATTCCGACGAGCACATCGAAACGGCCAGCGCGCAGTTCTGTGAGCAACTCGACTCGCCGCAGCGTGTCAACGTCAGAATGCAAATATTCGACCTTGACGCCCATTCCCCGCAAGTAATCGGTGAGGTCCTCCGCCATCTTCTTCGTGAGCGTTGTGATGAGTACACGTTCGTCTTGTGCTACTCGTTGGCGAATGCTTTCGAGGACATCGTCAACCTGACCCTTGGTCGGCTTGACAATAACCTGAGGGTCAACGAGACCCGTCGGACGGATGATCTGCTCCACAACGCTGTCGACAACTCCCATCTCGTACTTTCCGGGTGTTGCGGACAGGTAGACCTTTTGCCCGACCCTACCCAAGAACTCCGGCCACTTCAGAGGGCGATTGTCGAGTGCGCTGGGGAGGCGGAAGCCGTGTTCGACGAGGGTTCGCTTTCGAGACGCGTCGCCTTCGTACATCGCACCAATCTGCGGAACGGTCACGTGGGACTCATCGATAATCACCACGAAATCGTCGGGGAAATAGTCGATGAGAGTGTGTGAGGGTTCGCCCGGTTTACGCCCGTCCATGTGCATCGAATAGTTCTCGATACCGCTACAAAATCCGATTTGTTCCATCATTTCGAGGTCGTAGGTTGTGCGCATCCGGAGACGTTGCGCCTCGAGGAGCTTGTTTTGACCCTCCAGCACAGCGAGACGATCGGCCAGTTCCGCCTTGATATCCGTGATTGCCCGTCGCATCGTCTGGGTACTGGCCGTGTAGTGCGAGGCGGGGAAAATACTGACCGAATCCATGGTCTTGATTACCTCGCCCGTGAGAGGGTGCAACTGATACAGCGCTTCAATCTCGTCACCGAACATCTCGATTCG
>Ga0164294_10000387_pt1 | contig 41584 bp, 30 predicted proteins | sample GEODES005metaG_FD_111479 | JGI IMG/M metagenome (GOLD analysis project Ga0164294, IMG submission 111479) | Oligotrophic lake water microbial communities from Sparkling Lake, Wisconsin, USA - GEODES005 metaG | ecosystem: Environmental > Aquatic > Freshwater > Lake | place: USA: Sparkling Lake... | reverse complement strand
TGCCTACAAAAATTACCGGGTTGCAACGAGAATTCAGACTGACTAGACTCCGTTCGTGGCCTCATCTACGATCTTCGCTCTGATGCTGGCGTACCCGCAGATTCAGGCAACGCCGGTCCAAGATCCGGCCCTACCCGTTTCCTTGGTTGACCCGGCGGCACCTGCCAGCTATCACCTTGATCGCAGTAATCAAGAGGCTTTCCAGTCCCGGCTCACTGGCGAAATTGGCCTTGCCGAAGGATCGGTCTGGTCCGGCCGACCCGTGACGGTTGTCTTCCCTTGCCCTCTCGGATTCAGTCCCGCGAAATATCCCGGGGTTCGCGACTATCCCGACCAGCGGATTCGAGAAGTCAAGATTTACCGCGGCGAGACGGAACTCCCGTTTGTCCCAATCCCGAAGCAAGGTGAAGCGAACTACTGGACCTTCAATACCGAAGGGCGACGCGGAGCCGATTGCATCGCGATCCGCTTGAGTCCGCCGGAAGGAACGGAAAAGATCAACCTGACGGTGGACATCAGCGGAACGCTGATCCATCCCGTAGTTCGCATAGGTGCTCCAGCTCCAGATGGATTCCAGACCGAATTGCCAATTGAGGTCAAATCGGCCTACCTTTCGCCGACCGAAGACGAGTACAAAGCGGACCTGCCGAAGCTGCTCGAACAGCTTGCGGGCTATGAAATCATTGATCGAAAACCGGTCCGCGTTGGAGAATTGCTCGATCGTATGGGCATGTTCTTTGTCAAGAACTCGCTCTACGATAAGGACGTCGACGAGCCAACGCTGGATATGAACCAGTTCTTTGACCGCAATTACCAGCGCATCGGCAACTGCCACGCGCTGAACACGCCGCTGCTCTTCGCGGCCCGGGCGGTCGGCATTCCGGCCAGCAAAGTTTCTGGCCGTTTCCTTGAGACCGGCAAAGCCCATACGGTCTGCAGAATCTTCGACCCACAGCTTCGAGACAGTTTCTTGGTAGATGTCGCGGCGGTCGCGGCATACGGGATTACGCCAAACCGGTCCGGCCTCGAACTCATTTCGGATTCGATGCCTCAGCGCCTATTGCTCTTTGAGGACGACGCATCAAATTTCTTCCGACCTCGCATTGAGGGGCTCGAAAATGAGCCATCTCCCGGCTCTGGTGCGCGTGGCGCGACCAATTGCGGCGACTGGGTGATCTTCTCCGGTGGCAGCTACTTGGGATCGGTTCACCCGACCATCTCGGACAAGCTCATGATTCAGCCGCTGACCGAAAAGGACGACTACTTTGTGAAGTTCACGAAGGAAGGAATCTTCTTCCGCATCGACCGACCCGGCGGCAACTAGTTCGGAAACGAAAAAGGGTCCACGCTAGCCTTCGCTAGCGTGGACCCTTTTCTACTCGCTCTTATGAACGAGTGGCGACGGAGATGCCGAGTTGGTCCACCTTGAGCACGTATGGTCGGGAGACCGAGCGCACCGGCTGAACCACTCGAACGAGCAGCTTGACGTTGCCGTTAGCGGCAATGTAGGGTGAAGCCTGATTCTCGATTCGGTCGAAGCGTCGAGCCGTGGACGAACCAGGGAAGGTACCGAGCTGATCCCACTTACCGGTCAGCGTGTTCCAAGCGTAATAGAACGCCGAAGAACCAGCCGGAGCATTGTCCAGCGTGCTGATGCGGAGCTGACCAATCGTTGCTGGCGTCAAGCCAGAGTTGATGGTGGTTTCGAGCGAGGTGACATCACCAACGTTCTTCGAGAACTGCGAAGCGACTTCTGCCACGACACCGTCGGCCGTGTTGATGCGAGTCGTTCCGGTCGTTCGGAGCGTGCCCTGGCTTGGGAGAGTTGCCATCGAAGTGGCTGGCTTCGAAACCAGTGCGTCTTCGTAGCTGCTGACTTTGAACGGGAACACTTCCGTGGTCCAGTTGCCGTCAGCTCGGCCGAGCATTCCGATCGCCCAGAAGGTGACTTCATCGACCGGGTCTACGACGACCTGGAAGTAGTCGCCCCATCGGTTGTAGCCGCTGGAACTGGATCCGCCGTAAAGGGCAGGCGTGCCCTTGATTCGCACCGGAGCACCCATCGCGCCGAGCGCGTCGGTTGGCTTTCGGCCGGTGACCATCAGGTCAGCCATGATGCTGGTGCTGGTTCGGGTGAACACAAGCGCCATCTCGTTCTTTCGGTTGCGAGCAACCGCGGGCATGTGGAAGAACTGTCCAGTTCCGCCGGTTACGTTTCCGGACTGAGCCAGGGCCGGTCGACCAGATGCTGGCCAGCCGTTGAGCTTGACGTCATACCATCGCGAAACTACTCGGGTGTCGTTACCGACTCGAACCCCGTGCGTGGTGACGATGTTTCCGTTTCGGAGGTGGGCGTTGAACAGTCGTCCGTCCAAGGAATCCAGGTTGTGGTTGCTTGGACCAGGAATCGGTCCGCCTGGTCCCGCGAACGGTGGAACGGTAACTTCAATGCTCTGGGCGGCCGTGGACGTCACAGCATGAACGCGCATGCTATCGTCGGCACTCATCGAAACGGCGATGAGCTGATCGACGTCAGACTGCGATACCAACTTAACCGAAGCTGAACCGGTATCGGAAACGCTGGATGCTGTCGCTGCCGCACCCGTCAAAAGTGGAGCCTTATCGATAACAACAAACTGGTTTCCGTTCCAGCCACTATCGAATCCGAACATGTTTCCGCAGAAGCCAAGGTACTTCTTGCTGACGCCCCAGCCGGGATAGTCGAGCCAGAAATCAGTCGATCCGACCGTCTGCTTGCTTTCAACTCGGTAACGGAACCAAGTTCCGTTTGGATCGGAGTCGTCTGAAACGGCAATCAGGCTCTTGCTCTGCTTGCCATCAAAATCGGCTTCCAAGAACAGGATGAAGAATCGCTTGCTGACCGTATCGTAAAGGACTTTCGGGTCGAATTGGAAGCTCGTTGCTCCCAGACCAGCGAAGAAGTCTTCCGAAGTGCGGAGGAAGGTGTTTGCTCCGTCAGACTTGCGGAAGAACCCAATCGAGCTGTTAACAACAACGACGGCGTGCGTTGGTCCAACTGCCAAATCTGGGTCTGGCGGTGTCCAGCCCGTCGCTTCGACTCCCGGGAAGTTGCCTTGCAACGCCGCGGCTCGAATGTTAGGGATCATGCCCCCGGCCTTCAGCGTGTTGTTCGGGTTGGCTGCGCGCCGGACGTTGATCAGCGGGTTTTCGGGCTTGTAAGGTTTCAGCCGATAACTCTTGTCAACTTGCGGGGCAAATGCGCGAGTGTCGAGCTTCGGCCCTGGCGTCACCGGATATGTCCGGTCTGCCGGAATCGTCGTCTGCGCGAACGCAGAGACCGCTAACCCTGCAAGGGCGAGTAGTGATGTAATCGTTTTTCCTGTTGCCAAAAGATTCCTCTTCGATTCCCATTCTGCCGAATCTTGGCGAGCAAAATTCGAAAGAAAAGCTTAACAAGCCAACCAATCACGCGCCACAAGGCGGAAATCGTTGACACCAACCCTTTAGACGCAATGAAAATCCGAAATGTTAGTCGGATTCTCCACAATGAGAGGGTCGCATGAAGCTCACCGCAACGATGCCGCAAAATCCGATGGAAGCCGCCATTGTTTTGGCTCCCATGGACGGCATTACGGATGCTCCAATGCGAGCCCTGCAGGGCGAGGTTGGCGCCTTCACCTATGCCGTGACGGAGTTTCTGCGCGTCAGCATCGAACCGCTACCGAAGAAGGTCTTCTTGCGGGATGTGCCCGAACTGAAGGACGCCGGCAGAACGCCGACCGGCCTGCCCGTCCAAGTCCAGATTCTCGGCGGTGATCCCGAGCGGATGGCGATCAGCGCGGTGACCGCTTGCCGCGCTGGCGCGCACAGCATCGATATCAACTTCGGCTGCCCCGCCCCAACCGTTAACCGAAACGACGGTGGCGCTTCCCTCCTCCGGCATCCCGACCGGATCCGGGAAATCGTGCGCGCGGTACGCGATGCCGTACCACCAGAAATTCCCGTCTCCGCGAAGCTTCGTCTCGGCTGGGAAAGCATCGAAGACATTCACGAGAACGCGCAGATGGTCGCTGAAGGCGGCGCGTCTTGGATCACGATTCACGCACGCACAAAAGCCCAAGGCTACAACCCGCCCGTATTTTGGAAGCCACTAGGAATCGTGCGAAGAAACTTAGACATTCCGGTCGTCGCCAACGGCGACATCTGGACCATCGACGATTTCTACAAGTGCCAAGACGAAACCGGCTGCAACCGATTCATGCTTGGCCGGAGCGCGCTCGCGAATCCGAAGCTGCCACATCAAGTCGCCCGGGAACTCGGCCTACCCTTCAACCCTGACCCGATCGTGGAGTGGGATCCGCTCTTGCGGGGCTTCTTGAAGTGGTGTGAGCACTACGAGGAGTACCTTGCGAACCACGTGGTGAAGCGGCTCAAACAGTGGCTCAGCATAGCGTCGCGACACGGGGACTTTTCGCACTTCGACGTGCTGAAGCGGGCCATGACGGTGGATGAGTTCTTTGCCCAACTCCACGCCGCCGAGTTCACAGAAAGTTTGATAGAAGGTACGTCGCTGAGCCAGCCGGAATGCACTGACGATAGTTCATTGTTAGCAGCCAGTGCCACCGCTCCGGTAGCTTAGGCCGAACCACATCCCCCATCCCGTCGGTGAGGACAAACACCACATCGGGGTACGCGCCCTCAAGCTTGCTGATGATCCATTTTTCGAGAATGGCGAAGCTCGTGCCGCCACCGCCTTTCACTTCTGGCTTCTTGATGTCCAGCAAGTACACCGAGCAATCGAAGGAGCACAGGACCACTTCGTACTCTTTCTCCGGCAAGGATGCCGCGACGGCGAAAAAGCGATCCCGCAGGTCCCAAACCGACCCGGAGGCATCAAGAAAGAAGACGCATTTCTGGCGTCGCTTCTCGTGATGTCGCCCGGTCAGGGTCGAGAAACCCGGCGGGAGAATTCCTGTGACTCCAGAAAATCGTCGGTCTGGTAGCACCCAACCCGGAACGACTCTTGGCTCCGAACTCGGTTTACAGCGGCGCCGAACGATCGCTTCCCACGGAATCTTAGGGGGAACCGGCTGAGCAACTTTCATCGTGAGACCGACAATGTGGTCTCCACGCTGAACGGTCTTCTCCGCTTCTCTACCAAGCTGCGCCGCTAAGTCCTCAAGCAAAACCGATCCTAAGTCTTGCAGGAGCGCATCCACTTCTTTCGCGGCCCGAGGGTTACTCAATGAGCCGCTGCCGGCTCCGGGCAGAAACAAATGCTCATCGGCAAGCCGGCAGTACCGCACGCGGAAACTGCGCCGAATCAGTTCATAGAACTCTTCGAAGGTGAGGGTGGAAGGCGGGATGGAACTGGAATCTCGGAACACCGTTTCAACCCAGACCAGATTCTCCCAATCTCGCAGCAACTCCCGCACAAATCCAAACCGAGAAACTAGAAGGTGATTCACGGTGAGATCCGCCGCGACGTTCGCGACGTTCTGCTCTGGCAAGCTCACACTGCGAAAACCGTGATTTAAAATCACGTGGAGCATTTCGTGGCAGACGACAAACTCGCGATCGTAACCGGGCAATTCCGCCCAAAACTCCGGGTTAAACAAGAACTGGATCGGTTCGCCTGAGCTGCTGAAAACGATGGCCGCCGTGGAGACGGAATCTGTAAACACTGGCATCCCCATTTCCCAAAGGGCGGAAAAGATGTCGTGATAGCCCTCAAGCGCTACGGCCATGCCGCGGAACTCTTCCCGGGTCATGCCGCAATTCGTCCGTATGGGTCCAGAGCCGCAACTTCATCGGCGTTCAAGGGGCTGAGCGGACTGACCAACGCAGGCTGAACCGAATTGGAAAACGAGACGCCATGCTTTCTCGCCAACTGCTCTGCTTTCTTGATCAGCGACTCATTCCCGGCGGCTGCGCTCAGGCCCATCAACGCATCCGAGAACTCAGGCACGTTCTCCGAGTAACGGACCACCGTATCCAGCACCTGCGGGTTAACCATCAGCGAGGACAGCCGCTCTCGATCGAGCAAAGGCAAGAAGAAGATGCTCGCCGCCTTCGATCCCAGGATGTGCCGCAAAGCCTCACTCCCCGTATTCGGGTTCTGCATCAGGTTCCGTGCCCCCTCTCGGTCGTTGGCCTTCAGCAACTCGCGTAGCCGGTCAAAGACGGGGCCCTCCTTTAGAAGTTGCAACAGCTTTTTCGGGTTCGTTCCGTCTGGCAGCACATCTCGAACGTCACCACCGCACTGAACAACGGAAACGGCATAGTCCAACCGGCGCGGCGATACATCGTTCTTAGCCGCCTCGCTGAGGCCGTCCCACCACTCCAGCGCCCCTTTTCCTACCACGCCGTACTTCTCCGTAAAGTACTGTGGGCACGGTCGGTACGGTACTTCTAGCTGAATCTGGAAGCGATCTCGCTGCGCGGGATCAAGTTCTTCGGTGTCGTACTCGGTGCCTTCGCCAGGATTGATTGCCGCCCAAACGGCTTTGAGGCGCTGAAAACGTTGTCCGTTCACGCTCTTGAACTGAAGGATCTCCATCGCCGCATTTCGCACCTTCGCCGGGGCTCGGTTGAACTCGTCGATGAAGATCGCGTCCACCTCGTCGTCTGCAAGCTCGGCGCGGCGAATCAGCTCAAGCACCGTCGTGCCATCGGCGCGCAGCAACGGTCGAGGAACACCGACAAAGTCCACCCAAGGGTCCATCGTCGCTCCGCTAAACACCAGTAAGCGCTTCCCGGCCCGTTCAAAAGCGCGCTGAACAATGCTGGTCTTGCCCACGCCATGCCTTCCCGTGAGCAGCACATTCAGGCCATTCTCGATGCAGAACTGAAGTTTGTCTGGGTCGACTAAGGGCTTGGGAGCGTGCGTGCGTGACCACATGGTCGATTCATAGTACCAATCGTATGTCTACTTATAGAATGGGAAAAGACAGGAATTATCCGGGTAATAACCGTGGAGTACTCCGGCTGAATAAGGTGGACAAATGTTTCAGGCGGTGGATAACATAAACGGGTTTTCCCCAACCTTTTCCAGATGTGTGGAAAAGTGATTACTTCTTTTTAATCTTGTGGGTGACGAACCCGTAGCTCAAGTACAGGAGCTCAAAATCTTCCAGCCCCGGGTAAGGATCGGCAGCCGAAAGGAGTTCGCCCTGGAACGTTGTGACGACCCGCGGCGAGTCGTAGAACGCCAGCCGGACAATGCTCTCATCCGGGTTCACGACCTGAAACAAGTAAGCCGTCTCGCGAAAGAGGTTTTCGCGCTTCCCTTTCGACTGGATTTTCCCCCCGGTTTGCTTTCGGATTTTCTCCAAGCGAGCGTCAATGATTCGCTCAACCGCGCTCGGGGTCGCCGACTTGGTTTCGGTGAAGATCGTGAACTTTTCCCCGGCTGCATTCACAAACCGTGCCATGACCGGCGCTTCGGTCGGCTTGACTTTGATGGACTGCAGACTCGCGGGCTTTTCAATTCGATACAGAAACCCTTCGCCGGTGAGCAGGATTCGGTCTTGGAGAAGAAGCGCAATCATCAGTCAACCGGAAGGCCAACGAGTTTCTTCAACTCATCAACTTCCTTCTTACCAAGCAGACGAACTTCGCCCGGGTGCATTCCTTTGATTTTTAGCGGACCGATTCGGACGCGCCGCAAAGTGATGACCGGGTGACCAACCGCTTCGCACATCAATCGAACCTGCCGCTTTCGCCCTTCGTGGATGATGATCCGCAAGCTGGTCGTTCCGGCTTTAGCTTCCGCATGGATGACCGTGACGTCGGCTGGAGCCGTTTTGCCGCCTTCGATGAACACGCCCTTTCGCAACCGATTGATCGCCTTGTCATCTGGAATTCCCGTGACGACGGTCATGTATTCCTTCTCGACGCCGTAGCGTGGGTGCGTGAGTCGGTGGGCAAGTTCGCCGTCGCTGGTGCAAAGCAGCAATCCTTCGGACTCCTTATCGAGTCTTCCGACCGGCTTAACGACCGCCGCCATTTCGGGGAGAAACTTCGTAATCGTGGGTCGCCCCTGCGGGTCGCGCATCGTGGTGATGATGCCCTTCGGCTTGTTCATCAGAACCGTGAGCAACCGCGTCGGAGGTCGAATCACTTCGCCGTCAACCGCGACCTCATCCTCAGGGCTCACCTTTACGCCGACCGTCTTGATCTGCTCCCCGTTCACGGAGACGCGTCCTTGCAGAATCAGCTCTTCGGCTTTTCGCCGGCTGCAAAGTCCAGAGTGAGCAATTCGAACGTGTATTCGTTCGAGATCAGACGAGTTTTCGTTTTCTGCGGCCATAAAGGAACCGGCGTCGATTTCGATTTTGGAGAAACCAAGCTCCCCCCGCAACGCCGACGCCTAGCCAGAGGGTACCGCCTAATAGCGAGTTACCCCGGACCGGAGCCAAATCAACCGCCTCTGAAGCGAAGACGGCGAACCGCTGTTCAAAGCCATCGCTGTCCGTCCAAGTCGCTTCCCCGACCTTTTGCTTCTTAAGAATTGGCCCTCGAAGATCGGGCAGCGCCTCAATCTTCAGCGTGCCATCGGTCTTGCCTGGACGAATAATCGAGATGATGTTGATCCCGGTGAAGGCCGAGATTGGCTTCGCCAGGCCAGCCAGCTCGATTTGCCCCACCTGCGCGCCAGCCCGGAAAACCACCTGGCGGTCGTAGTTTTTGTACGCCCATCTGAGCATCGCGGCATGGTCAACAACCCACTCCTCACTGCCCAAAATGGCCGTGATCACGCGAAAGTTTTCTCGAGTGGCGCTACCGACGTAGCAACTCTTTGCCGCTTTGGTGTAGCCCGTTTTGATGCCGTCGGCGGACGGGTCTTTCGCGAGGTACTTGTTCCGGTTGACCATCCACAAGTCCTTGGCGTTGATCGAGCGAGCAATGCGGGTCTTGCGCGTACGGACCACCTCTCGGAAGAGCGGGTACTTCATCGCCGCCCGCGCCATTAGTGTTAAGTCATTAGCCGTAGTGACGTGGTTCTCATCCGGCAAACCGTTCGGGTTCGTAAAAAACGTGTTCGTACAGCCAAGTTGCTCGGCCTTGCGGTTCATGAGTTCGGCAAAGTTCGGCACCGATCCTGCGACGTGATGGGCCACCGCGACGCAGCCGTCGTTTGCCGACCGTAGCATCAGCGCGTAAAGCATGTCCTTCACCCGGACCTTTTCCCCGGTCTTGAGATTCATGCTGCTGGGCTCAACATCCTCAACTCCCGGCGGGGCGGTAATGATCTCGCCCGGAGTGGAGTGTTCCAGCAACAGCATCGCCGTCATGATCTTGGTAGTGCTTGCCGGGTACATCGGCGTGTTCGGATTCCGGCCCCAAAGCACTTTGCCCGATGCCTCATCCACGATGATCGCGCTTCGAGCGTCGATCGTTGGCCCACTGATCCCGGATGCACCGATTCCTGAGCCGGAAATCGCCTGCCCGAGGATCAATGCGGTCAAGATCGAAGACATAGCAAAACTTACCGCGAAGGCGCATCCGCCGGTTCCGGCAAGGCAGGTAGCCCTTCACTAACCGGAGGCAAATCTCCCAGGTCCTTCATTTTGAATTGATGCAAAAACTCGTCGGTCGTGCCGTACAGAATCGGACGCCCCGGGGTTGGTCGCTTCCCCTTCTCTTCGATCAATCGGCGCTCCAGCAATGCCCGAACGCCGTAGTCGCAGCTCACGCCGCGAATCACTTCGAGCTCACTCGTCGTGATCGGCTGACGGTAGGCGATCACCGCGAGAACTTCCATCAAGCTGCGGCTGAGCTTCGATGCCTGTGGCTTCAAAAATGCGGCTATGTCAGCGGCAAACTCTTTCTTGGTGCTGAGTTGCCAACCGCCCGCAAGCTTCACGAGCTGGATTGGGCCGCGATCGTGCAACTGCGCTTCCAAGATTTCGAGAGCCTGCTCAACCTGCCCCTCCGTTAGCTGAAGCGCCAACGCAAGCGAGTTAGCGGGCGCCGGGGCATCGGCGACAAACAGCAGGGCCAGTACGCGGTCTACCGGTGTCAATCAAGCACCACCTTTGCCCGAGGTGCCTGGTTTCTTGCAAAAACGGGCTCTTCGTCCAGGACCTTCACTTCCGCATCGCCTTGGCGAACGAGTTCGAGCAGAGCCAAGAACCAGTAAACGCAGTCGGTTCGAGTGGCCGATTCGCCAAAAACGGAAGTGAGCGACTGCCACTGACCATTGAGGCGTTCGAGCACAACCTGCATTTCCTCATTCAGCGACCGGCGCGGCTTGCTGAGCAGGGGCATGTCCTGGGGCACCGCGCGGTCGAGTACGCGCTGGAAAGCGCGCGACAAATCCGCGGCGCTCACGTTCGCCAGCTGGTACGGCAGTTCGTAGGTTCCGGGACCGGCATCTGGGCTCCGGAAGTACCACTCGGCTCGCTCCTCTTGCCATGCCGTGAGGACCTCCATCGCCATCGCGAAGTCGCCGATCGAGCTGGGTTCGGGTTCGTACGAATCTTCGTAGGCGTCCGGCTCGGGCTCTTCTTGTGGCAGGAGCAACCAGGCCTTTCGCTCAAGCAAGTATGCCAACGCGGCCAGTGCCGCCGCGGCCTCATCGAAATCTGCATCTGGCAGGTTCAGGAGGTAGTGGAAATAAGCCTCGCAAACCGGCGCAAGTGGGATGTCCAGCAGATCGACCCTGTGGTCTCGGACGCAGGAGAAAAGCATCGCGAGCGAGCCATCAAAGACCGGCGTGGAAATGTGAATCGGCGGTGGTGCAACCACGCCAAGCGCCGTAACCGAATGACTTGGCCGGTCAAGACTTTCCAAGGTTTCTGATCGGGGAGCCATCCTGCCCTAATCTGGACGACTCACTGGGTTCGAAAGCCGCAAATTTTGAAGCGGCGAGTGCGCAAGGAGGTTGGGTTGGCGAGAGGGGAAATGGAGGTGCCGGGCGGATTCGAACCGCCGAATAACGGTTTTGCAGACCGTCCCCTTGGGCCACTTGGGCACGGCACCAACCAATCTGATTATAGCCCCGACGCCGAGGCAGAGTTGAAATCCGAACAATTCTGGCCGGATTCCTTCCTTCCACCTTAGATCATTAGCCTAGAAACCGCTGCCTCAATCGTCGAAGACAACGCGAACCTTCGTTGGTCCGTAGAGATCGGCTTCCTCGAAATCGAACACCGCATAGCTTTGCTCGTTGATCAGCTCGACCTCAAAATCTCGCTCAGCTCCGTTCACAAACAGTCGGGCCGAATCGTCCTCCACCGGAATCCGCAGGGTCATGTCGTGCCCGGATGTCGTAATGAGCAGCTCTTGGCCATCCTCCGCACGGTGCCAGTCATAGGCCACATAACCTTTGCTCGATGGATAGCAGATGCAAACCTGGGCGTCTTCCGCCTCCGTGAGATCCCAGCGTGGGGAAACCTCGGTGGTGTGCAACGCCGTCGAGGTGTCCAACACGCCAGCCAGACCTTCAACCATCGCGTACATCACTGCTGCGGCACCCCAGCCGTTTGGAATGCCAAACGACACTTCGCCTGGCGGAATGAACCCCGGTTGATTAGACGTTGTCGCGGCTAAAACAGCCCAAATCGCGCCGTCCTTCGCCGCTTCAAGTCTCACCGATTTGACGGGCTTTTCTGGACTCGGGTTATCGAAATACCCCATCGACACGCCAACGTTTAGGCACTTGGGATTCTCGCCCAGCCAGACAAAATCGACCCGACGCGTGCCCGTGGTTTTCGGCTTTTCCGGCATCCACCAGTGAAGCATCGACTCTCCGTTCACAACGTAGGCGCTACATTCCGTACCGTCCTCGAACAGCCAAGTTAATGAGCCGGCGAGGTTCGAGCTTCCGGGCCGAGAGAGCAAGTGCATCAGGTAGAGCGATGTGACCTGCTCTCCGATCAGAATCTCGGCCGACCGTGCGTAGGAGCCATGGTTCGCGAGAATGAGGGCGGCTTTTCCGTAGTTCCCCTCTGGGTCCAGCACGTCAAGCGGAACCCCATGACCGTCCATCATTCCGGGCTCAAGCGCTCGCAGATCGTTCTCTTCTTCGGCCGTCCAGGGAATCTCCACCTTCGCGTCTGACCGCAGCGCGGCGTTGACAATCGGGCGCAGATCAAGCGGGGAAAACTGGGTCGCCGGTCGTTCAATGCTTGCCCCGACGTAGCTACAGTGCAGCGTTGGCTCATCTGCCTCGCCGAGCGTGCCAACCCGCTGCAGGATATCGATTCCGTAGGTCTCGTGCCCGGCGTTCAGCGCGCCTCGGGCAAGCTCGCCGGCCACGATGGGTGTCACGCTTCCGTTCATGTACTGCCACTTATCGCCATGGCTTTCAAAGCCTTTCTCAAATGGCGGGAAGATCGTGTACCACTCGCCAGGACTGCCTTCTGGCGCGGCCTGGTAGATCGCTTTGTACGTTCCGATGATGCTCTGAATCTGGTCCGGATCGAGATTACGGTTGATCGAGTAAGCGTTTGAGAGCGACACCTGCGACGACTCGTTCACCCCAAGTTCTGGCTTCGGCTGCTCGTCTTCGGCGACGAAATGCCGGAAGAAGTGTTGCTGCCAAGCCACTTCTCGAAGGCGAATCCGGACTTGCCTTGCTCGTTTGGCGTGGTCGTTCGCTTGGCGCTCGTTGCCAAGCGCTTCATACATTTCGGCAAGCTGATCGTGCGCAACCGCGAGACCCGTATTGTCGCCAAACATGACGCCGAAGCGCGTCTTTTCAGGATCGATTCGCATGGCGTCTCCGGCGACCACGGAGTCGAACGAATTCTGAAAATCCCAAGTGTCGATCGTGTAGCCACGCTTGACGAGCTTGTACTTGCTCGACCACCGAACGTTGCTTGAACGAACATAGTTGATCGCCCGCTCTGCCGACGCCAAGAAACTCGCCATCCAACCGTCATCTCCGGTCGCCTTCCAAGTTGCATAAATACCTTCGACGTAGAGGTACTCCACGTCTGCCTCAACCGGGATTCGCTTCATTTCGAAGGAGCGGTCTTTGAACGGCCGCGTGTAATCACCGTCCGCAAACCGCATGTCCCAATAGTTCGGCCAGCTTGTCCGGGAGTAGCAGTTGTCGAAGATCATTCCGTCCTCGCGCTGGGTGTCTCGGTACAACTCCAGCGCGCTCTTCAGCGACGCCTCGAAGTACTTCATCCCCTTAAGGACATGAACGTGGTCGCGTAGCCAGCAGACGAAGAATCGGTAGGTTTTCGGCTGTCCGAGCGAGCCCGCTAAGTCAACGAGCGAACGCTCCATTGGCTCGCTGGTCATCGTGTAAATGAGTCGCTGGAAGAGCCTTTCGAACTCCTGGGTCGATTCGCAAATCTTGGTTTGTGGCTCCAGCCGGAATCGGATGTCCACTTCGCCGTCCTCGTCCGAGATTCGGTGTTCGCCAGCGACGCCACCCGCGATAATCGACTCGCCGGGCAGGACCGCCCCGTATGGGTTGTCAAACGCCTCAAAAACGGTGAGCGCACCACCATCGGGCAAGTCATGGAGGATCGTGTCTAGCGGTTCCAAAATGCAGTAGCGGTCGACAAGTTCAGTGAGTTTGTATCGCATTTTCTAACCCGCCAGACTTCTTGAATCCGGTCGTTTCTCTCGGCTCAGCATACTACTCGGCTCTCGGCAGAACGAAGGACAGAAAGTGGCGAAACGATCTGATGCGCCGAGATCGCTTGTTTAGCTATGCTTGCGACGCAATGGCAAAAATCGCGACGGCGCGACGGCTAATTCTTTCATCAGATCCATTCGGTCTACGGCGAGGCGAGGGCTGGAACCGAGAAGGGATTTGGCCCGCAAACTGGATCTCGCACCCAGAAGTCAAACAGGGGCCCATCGCGGTTGAATACGCCCTGAAAGTGGAGTTTGCGGACAAGGCAAACCTCAACTTGCACGTCACCGGGGATGATCGATATGAGCTGTACTTGGATGGCGAGCTTGTAGGCCGAGGGCCGGAGCGCGGCGATGAAGACAATTGGGCATTCGAAACCTACGAGGCCACCTTTGATGCCGGTGTGCACACGATTTCTGCCCTCGTGTGGTCAGCGGGAGAAACGAAAGCTTACGCACAACATTCCATCTGCCACGGCTTTCTCCTCGCGACTGAGCACCCGTCGTTTATCGACGCCATCAACACCGGCAAGGCCGATTGGAAAGCCATGGTCCTGCCAGAGTTCACGTTCAAAGCCCCGCAATCGGCATGGGGCACCGGCGACCGCATTCGGTTTGTTGCAAGCATGCGGGATCAGGCCAAGTGGTTCTCCGCCAAGCGCCTGCATCCGGGCGTGATGAACATTGCCGAGAGCGAACTTGATCGAATTCACCTCCTTCGCCCGGCCACGCTTCCGGCGATGTATGAAGCGGATTGGACGAAAACAACCGTGCGACATGCCCAAGAAATTGCCGACGGTCCAACGCACCTCATCCCCGTTCGCCAAGCCGATTCCTCGGAAACTTGGACCGAAAAGTTCACCCAGTTGCTAGCTGGCTCTTCGATCCAAATTCCGCCGCGCACCCGGGTTCGGGCGATTTTGGACCTGAACGACTATGTTTGCGCCCGTCACTGGATCGGCTGGAACGGAAGCGGCACCGTTCGCCTGAACTGGCAAGAAGCCCTGTTCATCAAGGATAAGGACATGAACAAGGGCAACCGGGACGAGCTTGAAGGCAAGCACTTCTCGACGATTTGGTCCTGGGAAGACGGCATCGGCGATGAAGTCGTCGCGGAGCACGTCGGCCAATTCCGCAGCCTTTGGTGGCACGCCGGACGCTATGTCGAGGTCGTAATTGAAACCGAAGCGGAGTCACTCACCATCACCGGGCTTGGGTTCATCGAGACCCACTACCCCTACGAGTTCTCGTCCTCCTTCAAATCGAGCGATCCCGACCTTGCCGATATCCACCGCATCGGCATTCGCACCCTCGAGATGTGCTCTCACGAAACGTACATGGACTGCCCGTACTATGAGCAACTTCAGTACGTCGGGGACACGCGTTTGCAGGTGCTCACCAGCTACACTCTTGGACAGGACCACCGGCTACCGCAGCAGGCGCTGAGGGCCTTCAATGAGTCCCGTCGCAACCGAGGGATTACCCATTCCCGCTATCCCAGCCGGGTGCGGCAAGTCATTCCGCCGTTCTCGCTTTGGTGGATTTGCATGCTCCACGACGCGATGCTGTACGGGCAGAATTTTGACGAAGTCAAGCGACACCTCCCAGGTGCGAGAATCGTGCTCGATTACTTCCGCCAGTTTGTGAACGAGGACGGCTTGCTCACCCCACCGCCGGGCTGGAACTACATCGACTGGGTTCCAAGTTGGCGAAACGGCATGCCCCCGACCAGCGCCGATCGGCCAACCGCGCCGATCAATTTGCAGTACTACCTCGCACTGAACGCGATGTCCGAGTTGGAAGCTCAAGCCGATGAACCTCTGCTGCAAAGCCGTCTAGAATCGCAGTACTCCAGTCTGAAACCCGCGATTCGCAAGCACTTCTGGAGCCCCGAACTCGGACTCCTTTGCGACGACTTGGAGCACAAGCACTTCAGCGAGCATTCCCAAGCGCTCGGCTTGCTTGCGGACGTCCTGACGCGAGCAGAAACGCGCGAAGCGCTCAAGAAGCCCGGACTCGAGAAGACCACGATCTACTTCACTCACTATCTGTTTGAGGCGTACTGGATCCTTGGCGAAGGCAACGCCATTCTCGACCGGCTCGACCTTTGGCGCGGGCTTGTGAAGAACGGGCTTAAGACGACCATCGAAATGCCGGAGCCAACGCGGTCGGACTGCCACGCTTGGGGCGCTCATCCGATCTATCACACCTATGCCAGCTTGCTCGGCATCCGTCCGACGGAGGCCAACTTTGGCAAGGTGATCATCAACCCAGCCGATTGCTCCTTGAAGGAGATTTCCGGCACCCTCGTCACCCCTCGCGGCAACATTACGGCTTCGATCAGCAACAACGTCCTCGACGTTTCGTTGCCCGATGACCTGCCTGCAATCATCATGTTTGGCAACAAAGTGATCAATGCTAACGGTGGCACTCACCGACTCGAAAGATGAGCAACTTCAAGATCGTAAAAGTTCAAACCGAAAACGCAACCGAGCCGCTCGGCATCAATGAGCCGTCGCCACGATTTACTTGGCGAATCGAAACGGACGCGTCAGATTGGCGACAAGACGCGTGTCGGGTTCAAGTCACCTTAGAGGACGGTACGCCCGTCTGGGACTCCGGTGAGATTGAGCAGTCGGTCCAGCGCCAGGAGTATCTCGGGCCTGCCCTTCTCTCGGCTACCCGCTATCACATTACGATCACCGTCCGGTCAGGAGAAGTCGTAGTTCAATCCGAACCCACGTGGTTTGAGACCGGACTCTTATCGCCCGCGGAATGGACAGCAATCTGGATTCAGGGCCGGTTTGTCGGCGGTCGCCGTGCGATGGTTCCGGCACCGTTCTTCCGGCACTCGTTCACCCTTGACCGTCCAATTCTTCGCGCTCGCCTCTACATCACTTGTCTCGGCGTGATGGACCCACGGGTGAACGGTACGCCCATTGGTAACGATGAACTCAGCCCGGGTTGGACCGACTACCGAAAGCGAGTTCGGTACCTCGCCTATGATGTGACCGAGCACTTGCAGGAAGGCGAAAACGTGCTTGGAGTAGCGGTGGGTGATGGTTGGTACTGCGGAAATGTTGAATGGCGCGGACGACAGCTCTATGGTGATCGGCCGCAACTCTTAGCGCAACTCGTTGTCGAAACCGAAGGTGGCCGCGTCGAAGTCGTGACCAACGAAGATTGGGTCCACAACTACGGCCCGATCGTCCAAGCCGACATTCTCATGGGCGAACACCATGACAACCGACTGAACTTCCCCGGCTGGGATGCCCCGGGATTTGACGCCAGCAACTGGCTTCCGGTGGAACCTGCGTCGCCAAACGTCGGTGCGCTCGTGGCATACAACTGCCCACCGATTCAGGCCACCGAAACGCTCCAGGCCGTCAGCGTTCGCCGCATTCCGACTTGGCCTTCGGACATCTACCTCGTCGATTTTGGTCAGAACCTCGTCGGCCGCGTCCGGTTGAAAGTCTCTGGAAAACGCGGGGACACGATTCGTATTCGCTTTGGAGAAGAGCTGGATAACAACGGCAACCTCTACACGGAGAACTTGCGTTCGGCGACCCAAACCGACTTCGTGACCCTTAGTGGAGAAGGGGTGGAAATCTTCGAACCGAAGTTCACCTTCCACGGATTCCAGTACTGCGAAATCCAAAACTTTCCCGGAGAATTTTCCACAGAAAACGTCGAGGCGGTGGTTCTCCACACCGGCTACGAGATGCCGGGAGACTTCACCTGCTCCGATCCGCTGCTGACCCAGTTGTGGAAGAACATCCGCTGGGGCTGGCGTGGGAACAGCGTGGACGTTCCCACCGACTGCCCTCAGCGGGACGAGCGCCTGGGTTGGACCGGAGACGCCCAAGTTTTCGTCCGAACTGCGCTCACCATCGCCAACACTCAATCGTTCTGGGAGAAGTATCAGGTGGACCTCGCCGACAGCCAAAGCCCTCAAGGCAAGATTCCACCTACGGCCCCAGACACGGCGATCTTCGAAGACTCGGACGGCGGCCCCGCGTGGTCCGATGCCGTACTCATTTGCCCGTGGACGGTCTACGAAACCACCGGCGATGCGCGCATTCTTGAGCGGCATTTTGCGAGCTTTGAGGCGTACTTCCGCTCGCTCGATCGAGCAGCGATTGACGATATTCGCAGTCACCCTAATCAGCCCGGCTTCCTCGGCTTTGGCGACTGGCTGAGCATCAATGCCGACACGCCAATCGAGCTCATCGGGACTGCCTTTTATGCCCGCAGCGCCGACTTAATGGCGAAGATTTGTCGGGTTGTCGGACGCGAGGATCGAGTGGAGCACTACGAGACCCGCTTCAGCGAGATCCGGGAAGCGTTCCTTCGCAGATTTGTAACCGCCGACGGGTTCATCCTCAGCGGAACTCAGACGGCCTACGTGCTCGCGTTGCACTTTGACCTGTTGCCGGAAGATCTGCGGCCGGCGGCCGTTCAGGCCCTCGTCAACGACATCGGAAAGCGTGGTTACAAGCTCAGCACCGGCTTCGTCGGATCGCCGTATCTGAACCACGTTTTGCTCAACCACGGCCGCGCCGACGTCGCGTTCAAGCTGCTTCACCAAACCGAGTGGCCAAGTTGGCTCTATGCCGTCACCCAAGGCGCCACGACGATTTGGGAGCGATGGGATGGTTGGACCCACGACAAGGGCTTCCAGGACAAGGGCATGAACAGCTTCAATCACTACGCCTACGGTGCGATTGGCGATTGGATGATGCAGAAACTTGCCGGAATCGACCTCGCCGCTCCCGGATTTGCAAAACTGCGTCTCGCTCCGAACGTGGGCGGAAACTTGACCTCGGTCAGCGCTACCCAGGACACGCCGTTTGGATTAGTTCATTCGAGTTGGTCGGCCTCGGAAGGAACCTTTAGCTGGAGCTTTGTGGTCCCGCCCAACACCACGGCCGAGGTCCAGCCGCCGGTAGAAGGCGGAACTCTGAATGGCGAGCCGTTCGCCGGCCAAGCCGTGGGGTCCGGAAAGTACACGTTTACCGCGCCGTTGCTTAGTTGAGCACGTCGCGGTAAACCACCTCAAACCGCTTCACCATTTCGGTGAGCGTGAACATTTGGCGGACGACGTTTTGTCCGGTCCGCCCCATGCGTTCACGCTCATCTTCGTTTTCAAGCAGGTAGTGAATGGCTTCGGCAATGCTGGACGGCCGTAGATCGACGAGCAGCCCAGTTTGCTTGTGCTGAACAACCTCCGGCAAGGCTCCGATTCGGGTGGCAACGACGGCGCGTCGGCGGGCCATGGCTTCAATCGCCGCGACACCAAAAGTCTCCATCACGCTGGGCAGCGTGCTGATCGTCATCGCATCCAAGAGGCTCGGAATATCGTGCCGAACGCCGGTTAGCGTCGCGTGATCCCGCAGCCCGGAGTCGTCGATCGCGGCATTTACTTCCGCCTGAACGCTTTCCTCTACTTTGCCCACGAAGAGAACATGAGCGTCTGGGTGATCCTGGCGCACTTGCTTCATCGCCGTGATGAGCTCAAGTTGCCCCTTATCTCGGCAAACCTTTCCGACCAGTCCGATTACTTTTCGGTCGGTGGGAATTCCTAGCCCAGTGAGCACTTCATTTCGATCTGCCGGGGCGAAGTCGATGAAATCTGTACCGTTATATACGGTCCGCACGAAACGTTCCGGAATCCCATTTCCGCGCAACATGCCCGCGACGTAGTTGCTCACAGCAACCAGTCGGTTGTTTCGGTGGGCCAGACGCCGATAGATCTGGTCGTTGTTGGCGATGTGAACGCTGGTAACGATTGGCACGCGCGTCAGAAGTCCAAGCGCATGGCCGATATAGGCCGCGCGCGTGAGATGCGTGTGCACCACTTGAATGTCGTTGCGGCGAATCTCTCGCACGAGCCCCGTCATGGTGTGCAACCAGCCAAAGCCCTTCATCCGGCTCTCGGTCACCGGAATGCCGCTCGATCGCAGCGCGCCGGGTAACCAACCGCCGCCGGGAGTCACGACCTGAACGTGATGGTTGTTCTGCTGAAGGAGGTTAGATAGCGACGAAACGTGCCGCTCGGCGCCGGAGGTTGCGCTGCTGGAGATAAGTTGCAGGACTCTCAACTGGCCGTCGTTGCTCAAATTTTCCGTTCCTTCTTTCCCCGAACCGTAATCCAGCGAGGATACCATTCAAGGTTCATACTATGAGTCATGGAATCATCCTCCAACTCTGGGCTCCCAAAGCCGAGTTGGAAGGCAAAGCTTGCTGGTAATCCGCTGGCTCAAGTCTTTTCCATAAGAGACTTCCGACTCCTGTGGATCGGTGCATTTTTTAGTTTCACCGGCAGTTGGGTTCAAAACGTCGCTCAAAGCTATCTCATTTACGAGATGACCAAGGATGAGTCCAAGCTCGCATACGTCAGCGCCGCAAACTCGCTTCCGTTTTTCCTGTTTGGTCTGGCTGCCGGATCGTTGGTTGATACCCGCAATAAACGATATATCCTAATCGGCGCCCAAATCCTGTTCGCTTGTGCATCGCTCTACATGGCGGCCGCAACGCACTTCCGATTTGTGACCTACGAGCAGGTGATCCTTGTCGCATTTATGCTCGGCACCGTCAGTTGCGTTGAGACTCCAACGCGACAGAGCATTGTCAGCCGAGTCGTGCCGACCGAGTACCTGTCCGCCGCCATCCCGGTCCAGGCGATGACCTTCAATACTGCCCGGATCATCGGACCGGCCATCGGTGGAATTCTCCTTGCCAACGTCGGCGTGCCGGTTGGCTACTTGGTCAATGCCGTGACCTTCTTCGCCCTGATTGCCTGCGTTTCCGCGATGAAGGCGGATCTGTCCCCAGCGACGACAGAGCGCGTTCCGTTCATGACCTTGCTTAAGGAAGGGATTCGATACACCTGGAACGAGCCTCGGCTGCGGACTCTCCTCATCATGGAAAGCGTGACCGCCCTCTTTGGCATCTTCTACATCCCGATGATGCCGGCCTACATCGATCAGGTCCTAAAGATCCCTCACGAAACTCCGGCCGGAAAGCTGGCTATCGGCAATGCATACACCGCGATTGGCGTCGGGGCTCTGTGTACGTTGCTCCTGATGACCCAAATCACGGACGCGAAGCGGAAGGGGAGATTCATCACCGTTGGTATGGCGGTCAGTGGACTCGTCCTTTGGCTGCTTGCCAACGTCCGAAACCCTTGGCTGGCGTTCCCTCTGATGTCGGTTATCGGGGCTTGTACGGTGTTGCAGTTCAACACGACGAATGCCCTGTTCCAGACCATCGCTCCGGAGCACCTGCGCGGACGAGCGCTTTCGGCCCACATCTGGGCGCTTAATGGACTTTCCCCATTTGGCGTCACGCTCCTCGGAACGGTAGCCCGCCAAACGCGCGAAACAAGCTTCGGCATCTTCGGATCTGGCCTGCCGCTGGCCATGCATATCGGGGCCTGCCTGATGATTGGCGGGGCGATCTTCGGCTTCGCCAACCGTCGCGTATTGCGAGATCTAACCTAAGACATCCCCGGAAGCTAGGCCGGTCAAGTAATATTTCCCTATGGGAAGTCGCGAGGTCGAAGAGTGGCTGTGGATCACCAGCCGAGACCTTGATCGTGCCACCGACGAAGTGACTTCTAGCCGACCTAGGCTGGCCGGAAGTCGTTACTGGCAACCTCGCGTGGACGTGCTCGAAGAAGCGCACCGATTCCTCATCAAAGCCGAACTCCCCGGCGTCCGATCTGAAGATATCCAACTTGCCTATGCACCAGAGCGAAATGCCGTCGTGCTTCACGGCGTGCGCAACGAGGATTTCAGCGACGGCGACCGCATTGGCATTCATCAACTCGAAATCCTCTATGGAGAGTTTCACCGCGAAATCACCTTGCCCGGAGGAGCCATCGACTCCCAAGGAATTCGCGCACAGTACCGGAATGGCTTCTTGCTCATCATGATCCCGAAAATGGAACGCCTGACCGTAACGATTAACCGAATCTAATGCCCGAAGACACCCTCACCGAAGTTATCCTCCCGGTCATCGAAGAAGAATCCGTTAGCGAGGACTTGCCGACCCCGGACGTTGAAGACGGGACCGAGCAGGAAGCAAAGCCGGATGTTCCGAATATCTTGAACATTCTGCCGCTGCGCGATAGCGTCATCTATCCGATGCTCATCGCACCGCTCTCGGTTGGGCGAGACGCCGGTGTGCAACTGGTAGATGAGAGCGTGGTCGGAAACAACCGCATCATCGGCGTGGTCGCGCAGAAAGACCCGCAGATGGATCAGCCGGGATTTGACGACGTTTACCAATACGGTTGCGCGGTCATTATTCGAACCCTCGTCAAGATGCCCGATGCAACTCGGTTGATCGTTCAGGGAGTATCGCGTTTCCGAATCATCGAGCAAGTTCAGGATCAGCCTTATCTCACCGCGCGCATTGAGGTCATCGAAGACGTTCAGCCAGGCCCAGACCGAGCCGAGGAAATTGAGGCGCTGCGCCGGTCCATTGCCGCTCTCTTTGAGCAGGCCATTCGACTTTCGCCTAACTTGCCCGACGAGCTCCGATCGCTGACTCAGGCGGTCAAAGAAACCAACGTCATGGCCGATCTGGTGGCCGCGCACATGACGCTGACCCTTGAAGACAAGCAACGAATTCTCGAAATTTCGGACGTCGAAGAACGACTCCGTCTTCTCCTCGAATTGCTCGTCAAGGAGGTTCGCGTCCTTGAGCTCACCAGCAAAGTTCAAAGCGAAGTCAACACCGAGCTCAGCAAAACCCAGCGTGACTACTACCTGCGCGAACAACTGAAGGCAATCCAGCGAGAGCTCGGCGAATCGGATGATCGGGGCGAAGAGCTTGATGAGCTCCAGGGGCGAATTCTCGAAGCCAACCTGCCGGAAGCTGCGCAAAAGGAAGTCAACCGAGAATTCGACCGCCTTCGACGCATGAACCCAGGCGCGCCGGAATACACCGTCGCAAGAACCTACGTCGACACGATGGTCTCCCTGCCTTGGAATACGACCACCGTTGACCGCTTAGAACTCGCGAACGTAAAGGAAGTTCTGGATGCCGACCATTACGGACTCGCGCAAATCAAGGATCGAATTATCGAATTCTTGGCGGTTCGAAAGGTCAAGACGACTGGCACGATTCGACAGCCGATTCTCTGCTTCGTCGGCCCTCCCGGCGTCGGAAAGACCTCGCTCGGACGCAGCATCGCCACCGCAATGGACCGCAAGTACGCGCGCATCAGCCTTGGCGGTATGCGGGACGAAGCGGAAATTCGCGGTCACCGTCGGACCTACATAGGGGCAATGCCCGGCCAGCTTATGCAAGCCCTGCGGCGCGTCGAGAGCGGCAACCCGGTGATGGTCCTGGACGAGATCGACAAGCTCGGCAACGACTTCCGCGGCGACCCCTCTTCGGCCCTGCTCGAAGTTCTCGACCCAGAACAAAACATCACCTTCCGCGACCATTACGTGGACGTGCCGTTCGACCTGAGCCGCGTGTTCTTCATCGCCACCGCAAACCGGCTTGACACGATTCCCGCGCCGTTGCGCGACCGAATGGAGATCATCGAACTCGGCGGATATACCGAAGAGGAGAAGATCGAGATTGCGGTGCGTCACCTCGTGCCAAAGCAAGTCGACGAGCATGGCCTCCGCCCGAGCCAAATCGCCTTTAAGCGCGAGGCGATCCAGAAGATTGTCCGGCACTACACGCGCGAAGCCGGTGTCCGAAACCTCGAGCGAGAAATCGGCACGGTGACCCGAAAAGTCACTCGACGTTTCGCCGAAGGAAACAAAGCCAAGATCAACGTGACCACCAAGTACGTTGAGACCGCGCTTGGCGCGCCTAGATTCATCCACGACGAAGTTCTGGAACGGGAGCTGAATCCGGGAACCGCGGTTGGCCTAGCCTGGACGCCGGTGGGTGGCGACATCTTGTTCATCGAAAGCGCCAAGATGCCGGGCACACGTGGCCTGATCGTCACCGGACAACTCGGCGACGTGATGAAAGAATCGATCACGGCCGCAATGAGCTACGCCCGAAGCAACGCGGTGAAGCTGAAACTTGATCTCTCCAATCTGGACAAGACCGAGATTCACGTTCACGTTCCGGCCGGTGCAGTTCCAAAGGACGGCCCCAGCGCGGGCGTCACGATGCTAACCGCCCTCACATCGCTGTTTAGCGATCGGCCAGTGAAAAAGCGATTGGCGATGACGGGCGAAATCACGCTATCCGGTCAGGTTCTACCGGTGGGTGGCATCAAAGAGAAGGTGCTGGCGGCTTTCCGTGCGGGAGTCGAAACGTTGATCCTTCCGGATCAAAACCAGAAGGACTACTTGGAGGACGTTCCGTCCGAAATTCGCGAGAAACTGACGGTTCACTTCGTGAAGCACGCCGACCAGGTTTTGAAGCTCGCCCTCGAAAAGTAGGAATGATTCCCTCGTTAGCCGCGTCTAACGAGGGATGGTCCTTCTCGCACTGCACTTACTCGCTGACATCAAGCAGTTCAACATCAATGTGGTCGAGTACGAGGTTTCGGCCAAGTTTGAGCTGACGGAAGTCAGCGTGACCCGTTCCAAGGACAACACCGTTCGAGCTGTCGTCGACACGGCCAAGATCATGAAGTCGATGCAGTCGATGGTCGACTTACGGCGCGCAAAGAAGGTTGCCGATACATCCGTCCGAACCATCTCAGATAAGCCTGCCGGCTGGGGACCAGCAAATTCGCCGACTCTGGAAGTGACGAAGACCTGGAAGTTCCTACCTAGCGCAACCGAGGACGGAATCAAGATCGACGCTAGCGTCGAACGTGCTTACGGGCCGAAGAGCACGACCCATGAGATTAAAACCGTGCTAAAGACCGGCAAATCCTACACGCTAACGGTGACCGATGCCGACGGTAAACGTCGGCTCGTCATCGTCACTCCGACCTTAGTTCCCGATGTACTCTTCTAAGCGAAGGCAGTCTGCCTTTGTCGGATCGGAGAACACATCCAGAGCTCGAATCAGGGCAACCGCAGTGTCGATGGACGTCACACACGGCACCCCGGTTTCAATGCAGGCTCGGCGAATGCGAGCGGCTTCGCTTTCGGCGGTCTCATTCAGGCTCGGGGTGTTGATCATCAGCGAGATTCGTCCCGCCATGATCGCGTCCAAAATGCTCGGCGTGCCGTTCTGAATCTTCCGCAGGATCTCGCACTCGATTCCATTCTCAATCAGGTACTTCGCCGTCCCCGGGGTCGCTGCAATGGCGCGACCGGATGCCTTTAGCCCCTTTGCAATCTCCAGTGCGCGGTCCTTATCGCCATTCTTCACGGTCAGGCAGACCAGGCCGTCGCCTTTAAAGTGAATCCCGCTGCCGATCATCGCCTTGTAAAGCGCGCCTTCGAAGGTGCGGTCCATGCCCAAGATTTCGCCGGTGGACTTCATTTCTGGGCCGAGAGAAGGCTCGACCTTTGCTAGTTTCTGGAAGCTAAAGACCGGTGCCTTGATGGCGAAGAATCCGAGGTCAGGCGGGGTCCAATTTCCGGCGGCGAGTTCGGCTTCGCCGATCACTCCAACCTTCGGGTTCCAAAGCCCGCTGCCATAGCCGAGGTCCTTTAGGTTCTGGCCCATCATGCAGCGCGTAGCCAGGTCGACCATATTCACGCCGGTGACTTTGCTGAGGTACGGCACGGTGCGGCTGGCACGCGGGTTCACTTCGAGCACGTACGGCACGTTGTCCACAATGACGAACTGGATGTTCATGAGGCCATGAACTTCGAGGGCACGGGCAATTTTCGCCGCGCTGAGGACCATCTCCGCCTGAATCTCCGGGCTCAAAGAGATCGGTGGGTAAACCGCCATCGAGTCTCCGCTGTGGATACCTGCGCGCTCGATGTGCTCCATGATTCCCGGCACCAGCGTATCAAGCCCGTCCGAAATGACATCGACTTCCGCTTCCTTTCCAAGCAGATACTGGTCAACCAAAACCGGCTGGCCGGGATTGGCGTCTTCCGCTTCCTGATAAAAGTTCTGAAGCTGGCTTTCCGAAAAAACGATTTCCATCGCTCGGCCACCGAGGACGAACGAGGGGCGGACGAGAACCGGGTAGCCAATTTCGGCCGCAGCTTCTCGCGCTTCGGCAAGTGACCGGACGGCTTTGCCATTGGGTCGGCGAATGCCAAGCCCTTCGAGAAGAGCCTCAAACTGCTCTCGGTCTTCGGCGGTAGCGATTGCCTTTGGCGAGGTGCCAAGCACTTGGACGCCCTCGTTTGCCAATCCTTCGGCGAGGTTGATTGCGGTTTGGCCACCGAACTGACACACCACGCCAATGGGATTTTCGTGCGCGATGACGTCCTGAACGTCTTCTAGCGTGACCGGCTCAAAGTAGAGTCCATCGCCGGTGTCGAAGTCGGTGCTGACCGTTTCCGGGTTGTTGTTGATGATAATCGCTCGGTAGCCCATCTTTCGAAGGGACCAAACGCAGTGGACACAAGAGTAATCAAACTCGATCCCCTGACCAATTCGAATCGGGCCTGACCCGAGAACGAGGACCGTCTGCTTCATCAAAACGTCAGGGTACCAGCCAAGCTACTTTTGAGTTCGTAGTTGCAGGCACTCTTGGTGTCGAAAACAGTCGGTCGTATGGTCGTTGACCAGACCGGTCGCCTGAGCCATCGCATAAATAATCGTTGGGCCGACGAACTTGAAGCCTCGCTTGAGCAGGTCTTTGCTGATGGTTTCGGAAAGGCTGCTCTTGGCAGGCAGGTCCTTTATCGACTTGAACTCATTGTTCACCGGCTGGCCATCGGTCCAGCTCCACCAGTAATTCGAAAAGGAACCGTGCTCGGCCTGCAATTCGAGCAGCCGTTGGGCATTGAGCCGCGTGCTGGCCACCTTCGCCCGATTTCGAACGATTTCGCCGGTCGCTAAGACCTCAGCAAGATCCTCATCCGTCATTTCTGCCACTTTCGAAATCTCAAAGTTGCTAAAGGCACGGTGATAGCCGTCTCGCTTTTTCAGCACGGTCAGCCAACTCAGGCCGGCTTGTGCCCCTTCCAAGGTGAGGAATTCAAAGAGCACCTGGTCATCAAAAACCGGAACGCCCCATTCGGCATCGTGGTACGCGATCTCAAGTTCGTGCTTTGGCCACGCGCAACGATGACTCATTTGCATACCATGCCGCGCTGGGTTAGCATTTCCTTCACCGAGTTGAGGTGAGCAAGGTCTCGCGTTTCAACCGTACATTCGACCTCCACCGTCGATACGTCCGCACTGGCAAATGCGCGATCGTGGATGATTTGCTTCACCGAAGCACCCGACTCGGCAAGGACTGCCGCCAGTTTAGCCAGCCCGCCCGGACGGTCCGAGATCACGGTTCGGAACCGCGCCAAGCGGCCATCCGCAACCAATCCGTACTCGATCACGCGACCAAGAATCGCAGGGTCGATGTTTCCGCCGCACAAGATAAGTACCACCGTCTTCCCAATCAGGTGCGGCACCTTATTCGCAAGAATGGCCGCGAGTGAAGAGGCACCACCGCCTTCCACGACGCCCTTCTCAAGCTCCAATAGGCGAAGGATCGAGAGCGCAATCGACTCCTCATCCACCTGGACCACAGAATCGACCACTTTCTGAGCGATTCCGAAGGCTCGCGCCCCGACCGTCGGCACGCTCAAGCCATCGGCAAGGCTCGGCTTCATTCCGCACAGAACCGGGCCGCCGTGCTTCATCGCGGCGGTGTACGTTGCCGCGTTTTCTGGCTCAACTCCGATAATCTCGATGCCGGGGCGCATGGTCTTCATCGCGAGGCCAACCCCGGCGATCAATCCTGCACCGCCAATCGGGATGAGAACCGCATCGGCATTGGGCACCTGCTCCATGATTTCAAGGCCGATGGTGCCTTGACCGACGATGACTTCCGCCGAGTCGAAACCGTGAACGTAGGTGAGCCCTTCTTTCTCTACAAACTCGTCGGCCAGTTCTTTGGCTTCGCCGATATTTTGGCCCGATAGCTCAACCCGGGCTCCGTAGCCGCGACAGCGCGATTGCTTGACCAACGGCGAGAAGACCGGCATCACCACAGTGACCGGGATGCCGAGATCGCGGCCATGGTAGCTGAGGGCGAGAGCATGGTTGCCCGCAGAAGCCGCCACAACTCCGCGCTCGCGTTGCTCTGGGCTGAGTTGCAAGAGGGCGTTTCGAGCGCCCCTTTCTTTGAACGAACCGGTGCGCTGCAGGTACTCCAGCTTGGTGAAAACGCGGTAGCCGGTCAGTTCGGAGAGCGCCGAAGACTCTCGGCAAGGCGTGGTCAGAATGCCACTGGCAATTCGCGAGCGAGCGGCGACAATCTGATCAAAAGAAGGCTCCATGGATGACAGTGAGTCTACGCCGAGTTTCCAGAATCTGCACGTATAGGACCTCGGAACTATTGAATCACCGATTCCAGTACTTCCATCACATACTCAGATCGAGGCAAGAAATGGATCAAAGCAAGATAAGTTTGTCGGAGGCACTAAAGGTGCTACGTCTGCGCTTAAAGCGAGAGGATGGAGCAGCGGAGCAAGAAATTGATCGCGAGCAGCTCAAGAATCTGCTTGGCGTCGACGATGAAACGCTGAATGGACTCCTACAAGCCACCGCTCAAACCGATCGCTTTGGTTTTGACCGCGCAGCTCGGCTGAGCGCCGGACTCGCGGCCGCGACCGCTTTTGCCTTGTTCACGCTGTTTGCGGGTGGCATCCGGGTGAATCGCTCCGCGCCGACCGAGGTTGTCGCCATTCACGAAGTCCAGGGACCAGAAGTACGCGTGATCACGCTGGGATCAAGAGTTGCCCCTCCGGCACCTCCGGTCCCGCCATCGGCCTATGAAGATGAAGCGGCAGCCGAGGTCGCCCGAGCAGAGGCCGATATCGCTCGCGCCGAGGCCGAGTCGCAAAAAGCGGTTGCAGAATCGCTGGCGGCGGTCGCGGAAGCGCAAGCCAGCATTGCTCCCGATGCCGAAGCACGGGTGATTAAGTCAACGATTTCGCGAACTTATCCGATCTCCGTTCGGATCCTTTAACCCGCTCAGCGGATATTAAAGTACTTCGCCTCGGGGTGATGAACGATGATCGCGCTGGTGCTCTGCTCGGGCACCAGCATAAACTCGTCGCTTAATTCCAAACCGATCTGCTCGGGCTTAAGGAGCTCGAATAGCTTGGATTGATCCTCCAAGTTTGGACAAGCTGGATAGCCGAACGAGTACCGCGATCCGTGGTATTTCGCGCTGAACATCAGCCGGAAATCGTCTGGCTCCTGATCGCCGATCCCCATTTCCAGGCGAATCTGGCGGTGCCAGTACTCGGCGAGCGCCTCGGCAGTCTCGACGCCCATTCCGTGCACAAAAAGATAGTCCTGGTAATCCCCTTCCGCAAAGAGCTTCTGTTCGTGCTCAGAAATCTTCTTGCCCACGGTGACGACGTGGAAGCCGACGGTATCAGGAGCTTGGCCCACCGGGCGGAAGAAGTCACTGAGGCAGAGGTTTCGGTGATCCCGCTGTCGCGGGAAGGAGAACCGCAGCCGCTCCGTTTTGGCGTCCTCTTCGTAAATGATGAGGTCGTTTCCTTCGGAGTTGCAGGGGAAGTAGCCCCAGACGACTTTGGGTTCGAGCACCCGGGCGAGTTCTCGCTGGAGCCGCTCGAATACCGGGCGAGCTTGGGCATCCAACCACGCCGTGAATTCAACGTTGCCCATCCCTTCCGGTCGCTTGAACTGCCACTGGCCGCGGAAAAGGGCAATCGGGTTGATGTACTTGTACAGCTCGAAGATGTCGAAGTTCGTATGCCGCTTCGCGCCGTAGAAGGGCAACGCAGGAGATTCTGCGCGCGGCTGCACGTCGGATCGAATACCGTTGAAAACATAAAGTGACGGATCGAGAACGTCCAGCCGGTGACTTCGAACGCGCTCCACCGGTACTTCTTCGGATTCCACTTCGGGCGCAGGTGCGAGTTCGGCGGCGGCGATTTCTTCCATCACCCGGAGGCCCTCGAAGGCGTCTTGGGCATAAAAGACTTTGCCCTTATAGAGGTTCCGCAGGTCCTGCTCAACGTACGACCGGGTGAGGGCTGCGCCGCCGAGGATCACCGGTACGTGCGAGAGATTCCGGCTGTTCATCTCCAGCAGGTTCTCCTTCATGATGAGCGTCGACTTCACAAGAAGCCCGCTGAGTCCGATCACCTGGCAACCACTTTCTCGGTACTTGTCGAGAATCGTATTGATCGGTTGCTTGATGCCGATGTTCACCACCCGGTAACCGTTGTTGCTGAGGATGATGTCGACAAGGTTCTTGCCGATGTCATGTACGTCTCCGGCGACCGTGGCCAGCAGGATGGACCCTTTTTCGCTTCCCTCAACTCGCTCCATGAGCGGTTCTAGGAACCGGACCGCCGTCTTCATCACTTCCGCGCTTTGCAGAACGAAAGGCAGTTGCATCTTGCCCGCGCCGAAAAGCTCACCGACCGTCTTCATTCCGTCTAGCAGAATGTCGTTGATGATCGCAAGCGGCGCATAGGTCTCGAGGGCGATTTGGAGGCGAGAGTCGAGTCCTTTCTTCACGCCATTGACGATGTGCTTTTTGAGTTGGTCCTCAATCGTTAGCCCAGCAAAGGCATCGGTCGCATCGCTACTGGCTCGGACGTTCTCAAATCGAGACATCAGCTCGATGAGGGGATCATATGTACAAACTCGCTGCTGATCGCTTCCCGAACCTGGCACTGCTCAGGAGAATACCGGTTCCGGCCCTTTCGGTCCTATGCGGGCACCTTTTAACACGCGATGGTGGTACTACTGCGTGCCTTGCCTTTCTTCAGATTCTGCCGAGACCGAATTTTGTTATGTTTTGTCTTATTGCTTCTCATGTCGAGCAGCTTTGGGCAAGCTCCTACTTCCGTTCCTGAGATCAAAACTGCACAAACCACCCAAATCATCAAAATTGACGGCGAGATTGAAGAGACCGAGTGGCAAGGCGCGTTTGTGCAGGACGGCCTATTTGATCCGGTTACTGGTCAAAGCGCTCGAAACCGGACGAAGGTTTTCCTAACCTACAACCAAGAGGCGCTCTTTGTTGCCTTTCGTTGTTACGCGCTGGAGCCGAGCGATATCATCGCCCGAGAGATTCGCATCGGGGCAGAGTTTGAAGGCGAAGACTACGTTGGATTTACGATCAATCCGTTCGGAACCCGTAGCGGTTCTGGCTCGAGCGAATTCTTTGTTAACCCGCTAAACACTCAAAGCGATGACATCGCTGGGGGCAGATCTTCGAAGCGGGAGTGGCGAGGCGAATGGACTTCTGGTGCCAAGAGGCTTGAGGACGGTTGGTCCGTCGAAATGCGGATCCCTTGGAAGGTCCTGAACTATCCAAGCGGCAAAGATCTCAACATGGACGTGATCTTTGGTCGCGTCGAGGGCAAACGCCAGGCAAAGTCCTTCTGGCCAAATATCGGCTTGCAAGAGTTCAGCGACCGTTCGGCCCGTTGGTTAGGAGTTTCGCCTCCACCGGCCGCTCTAAAGCCGTTTCAGTACCTCGGCTACATTGCGCCAGAGTACGATCGCACCTCTTCCGGAGTGCGAGCTGGGTTGGACGTACGATATCAACCGACTTCGACCGTCACCGGTTTGCTCTCGGTGAACCCAGACTTCCGTAACATCGAAGCCCAAATCGCCGGCATCGACTTCACCCGTACGGAACGATTTCTAAACGATGTTCGGCCGTTCTTCACGGAGGGTTCGGACTTCTTCCGGACTGGCGGCTTCTTTGGCTACGGGAATCTCTTCTACTCGAACCGAATTCAGGAAATGGATTGGGGCGCAAAGAGTTTCGGCCGTATCACCAACCGACTGGATTACGGTGCACTCGTTGCCAATGACACCGGGAAGCAGTCGGTCGGCGTGTTCCGAATCCACCAAGATCCGGGCCAGCGCGGCGATATGTCGCTGTTCGGCACAACGCTCAACCGACCCGGCGGATATCGGCACGAGGCGCTCGGTGGCAGTTACTACACCCAACGAGGATCGTTTGCGTGGTCCGGGAACGCCGCGATCGAGAAGGATCAATCCAGAGCCTACAGTTCTGCTGGCAACGTTTCGATGAACTATCAGGTCCCGAACTGGTTCTCCGACGTGACTTACCGCTGGATCAAACCGGACTTTGCTCCCCCGCTTGGCTTTATCCCCTGGACCGACCGAAAGGGATTTTCGTCTTACACCGAGTACTTCCGCGAGTTCCGAAAGGGCGGCGTCCGGGACGTGAATGCGAACCTCTTCGGCACGTACTTCGAACAGTACGATGGCCGAGAACAAGAGAAAGGATTTGAAGCGTTCGCCGGATTAACCACCCGCAACGACATGCGCCTGGCCGTGAACCACACGAACACAAGGTTCTTTGGCAAGTTGGATCGAGTCTTCGGAGCCTTCATTTCGCCGAATCAAAGCAACCGATTCCGAAAGTTCTCGATCTATACCGAGGCGGGACAACGCGGCGGGGTGCCGAGCAACTTCACCAGCCTGCAGGCCAGCTATCGCTTGTTCAAGCGCATGGACCTCGGGCTTTCTCACTCGGTCATTACCGTGGGCGATACGGACCGCCAAACCATCGCTACCCTCGGGTACGAGTTCTCGCGAACAATGTCCGTCACCGGGCGATTGGTGGACAGCAATGGCCGTAGAAATGGCTACCTTGCCTTCCGGAACGGCGGCGGGAGCGGGACGGAGTACTACTTGATCGTCGGCGACCCGAATACTCAGGAATTTGTGTCCCGCGTCAGCGTAAAAGTTGTCTTTGCGTTCTAAAATAGTAGACAGATGAGCATCGTTAAGTACGACACCCCCTTGGTGCTTGCAAAAGACTTCACCCCGCGTGGAGACCAAGCCACCGCCATCGCGGGATTGGTGGAAGGACTGGATGCGGGCTACCGGTTCCAGACCCTTCTCGGCGCGACTGGTACTGGAAAAACGTACACGATGGCCAGCGTCATCGCGGAAACGCAGCGCCCCGCGCTCATCATCGCGCACAACAAAACCCTGGCCGCCCAGCTGTGCCAAGAGTTTCGGGCCTTCTTCCCCGACAACTCGGTTCAGTACTTCATCAGCTATTACGATTACTACCAGCCGGAAGCGTACGTGCCGAGTGCCGACCTCTATATTGAAAAGGACAGCTCGGTCAACGACGAGATCGAGCGACTGCGCCATGCCGCAACCCACTGTCTTTTGGAGCGAAAGGACGTCATCGTCATCGCCTCGGTCAGCTGCATTTACGGTCTGGGTTCGCCGAGCGAGTACGCCGAGGCGGTTGTCACCTTTGAGAAGGGCCAGACGATTGAGCTCGACGACGTGCTGAAGAAGCTGAGCCAGATGCAGTTCACTCGCACCGCGCTCATTCTTGAGCGCGGCACGTTCCGGGTTCGTGGCGACACTTTGGAAGTTCAGCCCAAGGACGAAGAGATCGTCACGCGGGTCGAGTTCTTTGGCGACACGATTGAGCGAATTCGTTTGGTGGACCCGCTCACCGGCGAAGTGATTGACGAGCCGAATCGGATCTCGGTGTTCCCTGCCACTCATTACGTGACGCCGTGGGAAAAGATGGACGTAGTGACGGCGCAGATTCAGGCCGAGCTTGAAGCCCAGGAAGCGATGTTCATCTCGCAGGGCAAATTGTTGGAAGCGCAACGCATCCGACAGCGCGTGGAGTTCGACCTCGAAATGATGCGAGAGGTCGGCTTCTGCAACGGCATCGAGAACTACAGCCGTTACTTTGACGGCCGCAAGCCCGGCGACCCGCCGTACACGTTGCTGGACTTCCTTCCCTCAGATGCACTCGTCTTTATCGACGAAAGCCACCAAACATTGCCCCAAATCAGGGCGATGTACAACGGCGACCGACAGCGCAAATCAGTTCTGGTGGACTATGGTTTCCGACTTCCTTCGGCGCTCGATAACCGTCCGCTTCAGTTCGATGAGTACCTAGAGCGGGTTCCTCAGGTCGTCTTTGTTTCGGCAACCCCCGGTCCGTTCGAAGCCGAAGTTCAGAGCCAAGTGGTGGAGCAGATCATCCGCCCAACCTTCATCGTTGACCCAGAAATCGACATTCGCCCAAGCAAGGGCCAGATTGACGACCTGCTCAACGAAATCCAGCTGCGCGCGGCAATGAACCAGCGAACGTTGGTGACGACGTTGACCAAGAAGATGGCGGAGGACCTTACCGGTTACCTCCAAGACATCAACGTCAAGGTCAACTACATCCACTCCAACGTTCACTCCCTTGAGCGACCAGAAATCTTGCGCGATCTCCGGCTCGGAGTGTACGACGTGGTTGTTGGGGTGAACCTCCTACGAGAAGGTTTGGACCTTCCCGAAGTCACCCTGGTCGCGATCCTTGATGCCGACAAAACCGGCTTCCTCCGCAGCGCTACCGCGCTGATTCAGACCGTCGGACGAGCCGCCCGAAACGTGGACGGCAAAGTCATCATGTACGCCGACGTGATCTCCGATGCGATGCAGGCGGCGATTGACGAAACGAACCGTCGGCGAGCTATCCAGCAGCGCTACAACGACGAGCACGGCATTTCCCCGAAAACCGTCACGAAGATGGTCCGAGAAACCGTGCGTTCCTACGATGCCGTCAACGAGGTCGCAAACCAGTACTCCGACGAGGTTCGCGAAGCGATCGGAAAAGACGGCGCGCCGGTTCGGGTCGAAGATATTCCTCTGCTGATCGATGCCCTTGAGAAGGAGATGAAGGACCTTTCCAAGGCGATGGAGTTTGAGAAAGCCGCGAAGGTTCGCGATGAAATTGGCGAACTCCGAAAGCTAAACGGAACCAGTTCCGGCCGATTGGGCCAGGAAAAACGGCACAACCGGCGATTCAAACCGCGAAGCTAAGCGAGGCCCGGAAGCGGACCATCGCCACAGAAGTCACCGTTTCCAAATCGCTTGATTGGGTGTCCCATGCCGTGGGCGAGGGACATCAGCAATCGGTTATGCGGTAGCGAGTTGAACTTAACGGAGCGGCCCATCTTGAAGTCGAGACCGTTTCCTACCAGCACGAACGGAATGTTCTCCAGCGTGTGAGAGTTACCCTGCCCAAGTTCGTTGGTCCAAACCACGGTGGTGTTGTCCAGCATGTTGCCGGTGCCGTCATTCTCCGGCGTTTCGGCGAGCCGCTTGCACAGATAGGCGAGCTGCTCGCAGTACCAACGATTGATCTTCGTAAGCTTCTCTTGGGCTTCCTTGTTGGAATCCGGTTCGTGGGATAGGTCGTGCTGCCCTTCCTTGATTCCGAGCCAAGACATTCGGGCTTGCCCGACGCTGTTTGTGTATTGCAAGGTGGCAATCCGCGTGCTATCTGCAACGAAACTGCTGACCATCAGATCGATTTGCAGCTTGCTCAGCTCCGGCATTTTGTCGTTATCGCGTCGAACTCCGGCGGGCATCTCCGGCACCTTGTGGCCGACATCCTTCTTTCGCGATGCCTGAATCTCTTTCTCCATATCCCGAACAAGCGACGCGTGCTCGTCGAGCAATAGCCGGTCCTGAGCGCTCAGCTGCGATTTGACCTTCGCCATATCGGCCTGAAGATCGTCGAGCACGCTCTTAAGCGTCTCTTGGTCCTTCATTTGGCCGTAAAGCTTGCCGAACATTTGGTACGGATCGTCGATCGGAGCGATCGGTTTATTCGGTCCGGCGTACACCATTCGAGTCCAAGTGTCGGCATGCTCTGGGACCATGACGCCGAACTCAAGCGAGCCAAAGCGAGTTCGCGTGACCAGCGACTTTTGGAGATGGTTCTTGATTTCTTGGTCGATCGAGTGGCCGCTCGCCCAACCGGCTGGCGTATCTGAACCGCCCTGGACGTTGCCCGGAAAGAGTTCGATGCCGGTCAGCAAGCAGCCGATTCCGCGCATGTGGTTATCACCATCGCCGCGAACGCGGTCGGAAACGCCGTTGAGAATCAGGGTCTTGCTCTTAAATGGCTCAAGCGGTTTCAGGCTCTCTTTAAGTTCAAAGTTCGTTCCAACCTGGTCGGGCCAAAAGGTTTTGGGAACGATCCCGTCGGGACTAAAGATGATCACCAGTCGCTTCTTTCGTGGAAGCAAGGCGAGTTCGGAGACGCTGGGGAGATTCGTGACGAACGGCAGCATTGCCGCGCTCAGGCCCATGTCTCGAATGAATTCTCGTCGGGTTCTTTCAATTCTCATTTCGCGGCTCCCTTTGGGGTTTGCACGGCTGGCTTTCGCTCCGTTGCGAGGCTGGTTTGCACGACCGTTTCGGCCATCAACCTTTTAATACTAAACTGATTTTTGACAAAGCTGGTCTTTAACTCGGAAATTAATGTCGGCCGATAGGCGAGGGCCGGTTGCTTGACCATGTGGTGGAACAGCTTTTCCGTGAACGCCGCGTGGGCTTCATCGCTGTTCGCCAGATAGTTGGCTAAGTCAGCGGGACCGGAGAACTTGACCACCGCGCCGCCTCGCGTTCGGTAGAAGCCCGTGGAATCGATCGCTTTGCTGTTCTCTTCGCTTCGTGCTTTCCCGATCGCGTCGAACCGCTCGAAGGCAAACCCGAGCGGGTTGATCATGCTGTGGCACGAGTTGCATGCGTCTGGCTTGGTCTGCATCGCCACCCGTTGGCGAGTGGTAAGTCCTGGGTGCAAGCTCGGTGCGAGAGGTGCGAACGCGGCTGGCGGCGGCTGTAAGGTTCTTCCAAGCATGCTACGGGCAACGAGCACGCCACGATGAATCGGGGAGCTTGTTTCCAGATACGCAAGCCGACTCAGCATGTACGGGTGCGTAAGGACGCCGGCCCGATCGTCGCCAAGCTTCACGTGCTGGAAGTCCGCTTCTTTCGGCAACCCGCCGCCGTAGATTTGGGCTAGTCGCCCATTCATCGGCATTTCTTGGGTGAGCATCAGTTGGCGGTAGTCCGATGCCTCCGATCCGGCGGTTTCTTGAAGCAGGATTTCGAGTGATTGGCGCAGATCCGATGCGGTGGCGTTGTCGAACTCGGGGTACCGTTTCGCGCTCTTGACGAGGTCCGGAATCTCGTCGACCTTGAGCCAGGCAAGCAGAAACTCTCGCAGCTTTGCCCACGCTCTTGGATCGCGCACCATTCGGTTGGCTTGAGCTTCGACTTGCTCTTTGGTCACCAGGCTTCCGGCCGCCGCGGCCCGCATCAGCTCCTCATCTGGCAAGGTGTCCCAAAGGCCATAGGCCAATTGGGAAGCGACCAGATAGCTGTCCTTCTCGGCCTGGCCGATCTCTCGGTACAAGAATCGCGGCGACTTCAGGATCATCAATAGCGATCGCTTGATCGCCGACTCCGTCGGAACCGAATCGACAAAGTGCTTCTCAACGTAAAGTTGCTTCTGATCCGGGGTGAGCGGGCGGCGGAATGCCCGTTCTGCCGTCCGTAAAAAGAGCTCGGCCAGCTTCTTCTTCGCGTCTGCTGCGTTGGGGTCCACTCCGGTGACGAGCTTGCAGTGTGAGGCGACATAGCCCGCAGCGTCGAGAGCGGATTCGGTGGTCGCGTCGTCCCAAGCCTTGCTGACGCTGCTTCCGCGCTCGTAACCAATGCTTCGGTCATCGGCCGGGAATCGCGTCGCCACAACGTACGACTCTCGGACTTCTTGTGAAAACAGGAACCTCGACGGGATCGTTTCAACCGCAAGCTTCGGCCGCTTCCATTGCAGTTCCACGAATGCGGGAGCGGGCTTTAGCTTCTTTCGCTTTTCGGTGTCATCCACGCCGACCGTCGACTTTGAGAACTCCAGGACGATCGGGTAAGCCTGCCCGCCAATGAGCGGGACCGATGCACGAAACTCGTTATCGTTCGAGCTACGAATCCAGCCATCGATGAACGGTTTCGACTGACCGTTTAGATAAAGGCGGACCGCCTGATCCGATCGGACAATGAACTCATATTCACCCGTGTCGGGAGCCTCCACGCTGCCCACCCAGCGGATTGAGAACTTGTGCGGATCCACCTGATCTAGCCCCGGCACTTTGGGGGCCTCCGTTCCAAACTGCGCGCGGATGCTGCTATCCACCCGCTTGATCGGATCTTTTCCTTCCCAGAGTCGGCCGCGGAAGTATGTTGCGCTAAGTCCGCCGCGGGTACCCCGGCCCCAACTGGGTTGCATTCCCGATACCAGGTCAGTAACGGAGTTCTTAAACTGCCGAACGGTAAGGCGACTAAGGCTCACTCGCGCCGGACGGTTTCGCTCTTGAACAAGCGGCGAGTAGAACGTGTCGAACATGTACTGCGCGACTTTCGCAGCGTCTGGCGCAGCGCATTTCACCGGGCCCGGAGGCATCTGCTGGGCAATGAACTTGCTGAGATCACCGACGGATTGGGTGCCGGTCAGAGGCTTCGGATACGCGGCTCCCCCCTGACCCTTGACGCCATGGCACGGTGCGCATTTTGCTTGATAGACCTGGGCACCGGTCTTGGCTTGAGCGGGTACTTTTGGCTTCGGCTTGGCTTGTCCGGGCGTGAAGGCGGACATCCCTAAAAAGAGACTGATGCCAGCTAACCCAAACAGAGTGTAAATCGGTGACGCCACTGTCCCGTAAAGCTCCCAACTCATTCTACACGCCGTTTCGGAGTGCTATTAGGTTTTACGTTTTGTCTTCGCTACCGTTCCGAATGAGTGAACTCGCCGGGCTCTCGCCAGAAGGTGCGGCGCTTCGAGATTCGATCCGGACGATCGCTGTAAACGGTCGTCACTCGGGCAAACCAGTCCGTCTGATCGCTCGCCTCTAGGGTGAAACGCATCCGAGAGGGCCACTGGCGGTACTTCAAATTTCGGTTAAGGGCCCTGATGTTTTGCAGTTTCTCGTAAGCCCATTCATGGCGTCGCTTTCCTTCGGGAGCACCAAAATCGAGCATGTCGAGAATGCCGAGATGGAGCCGCAAGCCTTCGGTGTATAGCGGCAGTCCGCGTTCGTAGGCCATGCCTAAGCACGTCATGGCAATGACCTCGCGGCGAACTTGCTCGTCGCTCTCGGACTTGAATCGAAGTCCTCGCATCGCTGGAAGCTGTCGCAGTTTGGACTCTGGGATCTTGCTACCGATGGCAAGCGCGGAGATGATGAGAAGCCCATCCGAGAGCGCTTCAAACTCGTCGGTCAGGTTCGCGAGCCAGTCCAGGACGTCGGAGATCGCGCCTGATTGAAGCATTGCGTAAGCGCCAGCCGTTGCGCCGACGGGGTCTTGAAACTTCTGATTCATGAGTTCCTTGGCTACAGCGTCTTGGATTGTCCGGGCGGCCTCATGATGCCCTTGAAGCGCGTACGAAAGTAACCCTTCGGCCACGGGGTTCATCGTCATCACACTCACGCAGATGGGGTCCCTCGTACTTTCTAGCGCCACACCGTCAGCTTGCTGTTGTTGCTTCGGCGACTCTAATCCGGCGGGTCGCTGAAAGACGACCACCTGACTTGGAACATAGGGCGGAACCATAACGAACCGAACTGGAATCTTCGGGCCCCCTATTTTCAGTACTCGTTGGACGTTGTCAGGATAAATCTCAACTCGCGCCGTTAGCGCGTTGGTCGGATCTTGCGACATCCAATCGACGCCGTTTGGCAGCGCAGTTGGCTGCCAGCCATCTTCGCCATTTCGCCAAAGCTCCAAAAACAGGTCGCGTGCCGGCCGGGTACTTACAAAGTTGATCGTCGCGGCTTGGTTGAGCACTCGGCGCATAGCAACCGCGTTAACCAACTTTTCTCCGGGCGACTGATGGGGATTGTCGAGGAGAACGTAGGCTGAACCCTCACCAACCTCAACTTCCTGGCGCAGGCTGGTTCCATTCGGAAGTAGAGCCTGAACGCTGTAGTTGCCGGGACGAATATCCTCGATGTCCAAATTGCCCGACGCCGGGATGGCGGCAGTGATCGGCGTCCGCTGAACTGTACGATCCAGGTGCGTGAGCGTAACCGGTACGACTGGTTGCGGTTCAGGTCCGATGTTTAGCCGAATCGAGAGTCGCGACATCAGAACTCCTCCAGAACCAACACGGGTGGTTTGGCGTGGCAGGTTTTCCAGTCCGGGCTGCCGGGTCGCTGAACGTCGAGCGGACCGACCGGGGCGGAGAACGTCACGGGCTCGTCGTCTCCTACAAACCGACCTAGCCCCTTCGCCTCAATTCCGACTTTTGGACCGGGGGAAGTGGCTTCGAAGAACACTTTTGCAAAGGCTTTCGGCTCTTGCACGTTCACTAACGATTGCTCCCAAACCGTTTCCCCACCGACCTCGAACAAAGCCGGCAGCTTCTGTCTACGGTGCGGATTGCCGACGGCTTTCACCGCCGTGCCAAGGGAGTCGACCGTGACCTGCCACCGATTACCGACCTCGGTCGCAGCGTAATGGTTGAGACAGTCGAGCAAGACTTCGCAGAACCGCGTCTCCGAATTCACCGTTCCTTCCGCCGTTTGGTTGAGGGTCGCCGCACGAATCACCGGCACGTTCTTGCCGCTGATCAGCAACGGTCTTGCCGTAAGCAGGGTGCTCAGACCTTGGCGCGGAATGTCCATGTAGGATTTCGGCACGTTGCGGCAAGCGTCAATCAAATACACCTGGGTCATGGCTTCGTTGGAACCCATCGACCGCTTGAATTGCTCGAAGTTCACCGCGTTGCGCCAAAACTCCTCCGCAGCGTCGCCGAAGTCTTGAAGCAGCAAAAGGCTCTCGCTGGTGTTTGGATCGGAGACGCCGTGGCCGCAGAAGTAGAAGATCGCCACGTTGTCGGCGTTCTGGTTGCAGAGATCCGACCAGGCTCTTGCGGCGGCTTTGACTTCGGCCAAAGTGGCCCCACCGGCGATTTGCCCGGTGGGATCGTTACCGATGAGGAGTTGGACCGTTCCGAGCGGGACTTCAAGTCGATCTTGGTTGGCAATGAACCAGTCCGCCACCGCGCGCGCCGACGGCTGCGGCGACGTCAACCGGTTCATGATCGGAACTTCTTTGTAGTACTTCCCTTTCAATGCCGCGGGCATTGTTTCCTTGGGCTTCGGCATGAAGAAGTAGTCCCCCACCCCAATGCAGAGGACATGGACCGCCGCCGAAGCGCCAAGATTTCCGTCGAACACCAACATCAGATGACCTTAAACTCTTGTAGCCGGACCTTCAGGCGGGTGTAGTAACTTGGCAAGCCGAAGTACAGGTTGTGCGCGTTGATCAGCGAACCGCCCGTGTTGAACTGGAAGTCGTGCGCCCCTTCTAGCATCGGTTCCAACCTAAATCCGAGTGGGTCGGCGAAGTCGTAGGAATTAAGCCAAACGCCAAAGTTGTCGGGCTTTGCGGTCTTTGCTGGTGGCTGCACGCTCAGCTTTTGTCCGTAGACATCGAGCTCCATGAAGAGGCCGACTTGCGTTCCTCCCGTAACCACGGCATCCGCAAAGAAGCCCGCTGGTAGCAGTTCTCGGTGGTGGGTTAGGATGTCCCAGATGACGGTTCCGCCGAAACTGTGACCGACGAGCACCAACTTTTCGCCGTTCTTCTGAGCTTCATTCCACGCCGCAGTAATGTCGGCCAAGGCGATTTTGGTGATCTCGTTCGGCGCATTGGCGGCACCGCGCGAATTGAGATAAACGAAAGCATCGCCAAGGAACTTCGCCGCACCAAGGGTCATTGTGCTCTTGGTCTTCAGCATGAACTTGTCCGAGAAGCGATCGATAACGCTTCCGACAGCTTTCTTGAATCCATCGGAAATTTTGTCGAGAAATGGAAACCCGCCCAGGCTCTCCTTGACCTTTTCGGTTTCTCTTTGTTGCTGGAAGGCGTTGACTTGGGGCAAGAGTTCGTCGATCAGTTCGGCGTCCGTGTTTACTGAGTCCAGCCAGGTCCAGTCGCCCTGCTTTGCGTACTCGGACAGAATCTTGACCGCCTCACCGTAAGATTCCTCCGTATCGTCTTCGGCTTGATCCATGCCGCTGACAATGAGATCGATCAGTTGCTCTTTTCCGCTCGGTTCGCTACCATCCGTCGCGGCTTT
>Ga0164294_10000385_pt1 | contig 41641 bp, 31 predicted proteins | sample GEODES005metaG_FD_111479 | JGI IMG/M metagenome (GOLD analysis project Ga0164294, IMG submission 111479) | Oligotrophic lake water microbial communities from Sparkling Lake, Wisconsin, USA - GEODES005 metaG | ecosystem: Environmental > Aquatic > Freshwater > Lake | place: USA: Sparkling Lake... | reverse complement strand
TGTAGCCACCACCGCCGCCGCCGCTGTAGCCGCCACCGCCGCCGCCGAAGCCGCCGCCAGGACGACCGCCGCCGCCGTAGCCGCCACCACCGCCGCCGCCGAAGCCGCCGCCTTCACGGCGCTCGCCGAAGGGCCGGGGAGGACGATCTCCCATGGGACGATCACCCATCGGCCGGTCGCCCATCGGCCGGTCGGGACGGGGCGGACGAGGCCCACGGTCGCCGCCGCCAGGGCCGCCAGGTCCACCCGGGCCGCCTGGGCGCGGGCCGCGGTCCTGGGCCTCACGAACGGTGATGGGACGACCGCCGATGCGGTTGCCATCCATCTGGGCGACAGCCTTCTGCGCCTCATCGTCGTTGGCGAAAGACACGAAACCGAAGCCGCGGGAGCGGCCGGTCTCGCGATCGGTGATCACAGCTGCGTCTACCACCGTGCCGAAAGGCTCGAAGGCTTCGCGCAGGGCACGCTCGTCTGCGGCCCACGGAAGACCACCGACGAACAGCTTGTTGCCCATGTGTCTACTCTCTGAACACGAAACAGTTGAAGAGGTTTGAGTCTGAGGGTGGCTGGCCGTCGACCCCAGGGGTCTGGCGACTTCCGGCAGGCGGCTCCCTGGCAAAGGTGCCCAGGTCGCCCCGTCCGGACCTTACGTCCGGCGCACGTCACACACCGGGAGACGACCCCCCAGCCTTCTCGTTCTACCACCTGCGATCGCGCAAGTCGACGCAATTTGTCTGCCGCCCGGTCAAATTTACCGACCGGATGGGCCTGGGCGAGGGGCTCCCCCGGTGAGGGCGAAGAGGGCGCCGTCGGCCCGGGACTCGGTGACGTGGCCGATGAACGCAGCGTCCTCGTCACCGGCGGCCCGCAGCGCCGCCACCAGGGCCGGGGCCTGGGCGTAGGGCAGCCCCACCAGGAGGCCGCCGCAGGTCTGGGGGTCGAAGAGCAGGGGCAGGTGCGGGTGCTGGGCGAGGCCCCGCGGCAGAAAGAGCGCCTTACCGATGGCGGCGTTGGCGGCGTGGAGCGTGCTGCGCAGGCCCTTTTCGAGCAGTCGCACCGCGCCGGGCAGGGCGGGGAGGGCGTCGAGGTCGACCTCGGCGGCGCAGCCGCTGGCCCGCAGCAGCTCGCCCAGGTGACCGGCGAGGCCGAAGCCGGTCACATCGGTGGCGGCGTGGAGGCGCACCCCCTCCAGGACGCTGGCCGCATCGGCGTTTCCGCGGACCATCCCCCCCAAGGCCGCCGCGAGGTCTCGGCCGCGGGCCCGCCCCTGCTGGTCGGCCGCCAGCACCACGCCGGTGCCCAGGGCCCGGCTGAGCACCAGGGCGTCGCCGGGGCGCAGGCCCCCCTTGCCCAGGCGGCTCGGCGCTTCGCCCAACACGGTGAAGCCCACGACGAGGCGCGGCCCGACGAGGCTGTGGCCGCCGAGGAGGGTGACCCCGGCAGCGTCGAGGGCGGCCCGCGCGCCGCTCATCACCTGAAAGAGGGCCTCGTCGGGGTGGCCCTCTTCGAGGGGCAGGGTCACCAGGGCCAGGGCGAAGCGCGGTCGGGCGCCCTTCGCCCAAAGGTCCGACAAGGCGTTCTGGGCGGCCAGGAGCCCGGCCAGGTAGGGGTCGTCGACCGGGGCGGGGAAGGCGTCGAGCGTGAGGCAGAGGTCGGCGCCGCCCCAGCGCACCGCCGCCACATCGTCGCGGCCCTCTACGCCGAGGAGCACGTCGGCGTCGGCCTTGGGGGCGGGCAGGCGCCCCAGCGCGCGGTGGAGGTCCTCGGCGCCGACCTTGGCTGCGCAGCCGCCGCAGACCATCTCGGTGGGCACCTCGGCGGGCATGCCCTGGGCGAAGGCGCTGGCCAGATCGCCCGCTTCGCTCAGCACCTGAAAGCGCGCCATGAAGCGGCGGTCGATCCAGTCCTTGAGGGCGAAGGCCCAGCGCCCGCGGGCGGCGAGGCCGTTGCGGGCGGCGATGGCGGTGCCGTCGCCGAGGTTGAAGAGGGCGAGGAAGTCGCGCTGGGGCCGGTAGTCCTCGGTGCGCCGGCCCATCAGGCGCGCCCGCAGGTTGGCCTCCAACACCGGCCCCTCCCGCACGGCGTAGACGCCGGCCCGCGGCTGCTCGGGCCAGGAGGCCAGGATGGCGCAGTCCCCGGCGGCGAAGAGGTCGTCATGGCCCAAAACGGAGAGGTCGTCGCGAACCTGGATGAAGCCGCGCCCGTCGGTGGGCAGGCCCGAGTCGAGGCCGAAGGGGTGCGCCATCGCCCCGGTCACCCAGAGCAGAAGCTGATGCGGGAATTGGCTCCCCGACGAGGTCGTCACCGAGGAGGGCCCGACAACCACCACCCGCTCGCCCAACACGAGGCGCACTCCACGGGCCGCCGCCGCCGCGCGCACCTGCCGGGCCGCCGCCGGCTGGCCGGCCAGGGGCTCGGGATGGGCTGAGATCAGCGTGACCTCGGCCGGATGGCCCATCTTGCGTAGGCGGGCCTCGATGCAGAAGGCCAGCTCCACGCCCCCCGCGCCGGCCCCCACCACCACCGCCGCCACCGGCCCCGGCGGCAGGGCGGCGAGGCGGGCCTCCAGGCGCTCGACGAAGCGGCCGATCGGCCGGGTGGGCAGGGCAAAGGCCGCCACGTCGGGATCGAGGCCGCCCAGCACCGTGGAGCCGATGTTGAGGCTCAGCAGATCATAGGCGAGGGGGGGCCGTCCGGGCAGGTGCAGGCAGCGGGCCCCAGCGTCGAGGTGGGAGGCCGGGGAGAGGACCAGCCGGGCCCGCGCCTTGCGTGCGAGGGGGACCAGGTCGATCTCCAAGGTCTCATCGGTGTAGTCGCCGGCCACGCGCCCCGGCACCATCCCGCTATAGGTGGCCACCGGGCGGTCGACCACGAGGCTCACCCGCACATCGGCCGGCAGGGGGGCCATCGCAAAGCGCCGCAGGAGCTGCACATGGCTGTGCCCGCCGCCCACCAGGATCAGCTCACGGGCGATCGGGGCCGGCAGGGTCATCATGGGGGGGCTCCTCCGGGGCGCCCTTCTCCTTACTTCGCGGCCGACCCCGCGCCGCACCTGGGTCGTCTCGTTAGCCGGTGGCCTCGCTGGGAGGCTCCGCGATGTCCCTTGTCTTTCGCCGCGTGGCGGGCTCGTTTCATGTCGCGATCGAGTCCTTCGAAGATCTCGCTGCGGCGGTGGAGATGCCCGAGGCCCACTGGATCGCCATGGCCGCCCCCATCGATGGGCTGGCCTGTGACCCGGCCTTTCTCCGGCACCTCGACCGCGAGCGGCGCGGCCGGGTGCGGGCCAGCGACCTAAAGGCGGCGGTGGCCTGGACCCGCGCGCGCCTCGCCGACGCCCGCGGCTGCGTGCCGGGCGCTGATCGTCTCGTGCTGACGCACATCAGCGCCCAGGCCGCCCCCCTGCGAGACGCCGCCACCGCGATCCTGGCCGGCCTCGGCGCGCCGAGCGAGGCCATCGACCTCGCCACGCTGCGGGCCAGCAAGGCCGCCCTGCTGCGCACCAGCCAGAACGGCGACGGCGTGGTCCCGCTCTGCGCCCTCGACGAGGATCCCGGCCTCGCCAGCCTCGTCCCCTCGATCTGGACGGTGGTGCCGCCGGTGACCGATGCCTGCGGCGAGCCCGGCGTCAACGCCGCCAGCATCGAGGCCTTCCGCGCCGCCCGCGCCGAGGCCCTCGCCTACCTCTCGGGCCGGGCCACGGCCCTGCGTTGGGGGCCCGACAGCTACGCCCTGGCCGAGCGCCTCCTGGCCCTGGCGCACCGCCTGCGCGAGCTCTTCCTGCTCTGCGCGGTGGCGGCCACCCAGCCCGGCATGTCCCTGGGCACCCTGGGCGCCGAGGAGGTCCTGGCCCTGCGCGGCCAGCCCGACCGCCTGCGGACGGCCCTGGAGCGCCTGCCCCTGGCCATCCCCAATGCCGAACGCCGCCTGCGCCGCGCCGATCTCCTGCCGGGGCTCTTCTTCGACGAGCTGGCCCAACTGTGGGATGCCCTGCTGGGCGCGCATGCCGAGCCCGAGGGCCTCTCCGAGGCCGCCGTGGAGCGCCTGATCGCCGAGGCCGAAGCCCTGCGGCAGGACGCCCAAAAGGCCGCCGCCCTGCCGGCGCTGGCGCTCGGAGAGGCCGCCCTGCGCGCCATCGAGCCCGCGGCCGAGGACGCCCTCCTCGCCCGCTGCGCCGCCGATGAGCAGATCGGCCTCGCCCTGGCCCAGGTCGACGAGCTGGAGAAGCTGGCGCTCTTTCAGCGCTGGCTCTTCTCCTTTGCCAACAACTTCGTGTCGATGCCCGACGTCTATGTGGCTTGCCGGCGCGCCCTCTTCGAGCAGGGGACCCTCGTGCTCGGCGGGCGCAACTTCTCCTTTTCGGTGCGGGTCTCCGATCGGCCCACCCACGCGGCGGTGGCCGCCGAGAGCCTGATGTACCTGCTCTATGTGCGGGTCCAGGGGGCCACCGCGGCCCAGGGCTACGAGGTGGCCGTGCCGGTCACCAATGGCACCGCCGAGGGGCTCTTCGTCGGCAAGCGCGGCCTCTTCTTTGATCGCGAAGGCGTCGAGCACGACGCCATGGTGGTGCAGATCCTGCCGAACCCGATCAGCCTGCGCGAGGCGATGTTTCAGCCCTTCACCCGCATCGGCCGGATGATCACCGCCCGCTTCGAGCGCTGGGCCGCCAGCGCCGACGCCGAGTTTGAAGGCAAGCTCACCTCCAGCCTCGATCAGACCGAGGCCACCGCCAAGGCCGCCGCTGCCGCGGCCGAAGCGTCCCCGTCTGCGCCGGTCGCACCGGCCGCCGCCGCCCCACCCGCCCCCGAGGCCCCGGCCAGCCAGGCCCAGAGCAGCCTCGCCACCTTCACCGGCCTCACGATGGCGCTGGCCTTCATCGGCTCCACCGGCGCCCTGGTCTTCTCCAAGGTCGCCGAGATGGGGCCGCTCGGCACGCTCCAAGCCGTCATCGCGCTGCTCTGCGCGGTGATGGCACCCTTCGCCATCCTCGCCGCCTTGAAGCTGCGGCGGCGCAATGTCGCCGGGCTCCTCGAAGCGGGGGGCTGGGCCATGAACGAGCGGCTCCTGCTGCGCCGCGAGCTGGCCCCCCTCTTCACGCGCCGCCCCCCTCGGCCGCCGGGTAGCAGCCTGCGCTGGGCCGACGAGATCGACCCCGACATGGTGACCCCGGTCGAAGACGAGCAGCCCGGCGCCTCCAATCCCCTGGGCTGCCTCGTGCTGGCCCTGGTGGCGCTCTTCGCGGTGGTCGGCTTTCTCAGCTCGCCGGCCGGGTCGGCCCTGCGTGGGGTGCTCGAAGAGGCTGGGCTCCCCCTGCCCGACCCGATAAGCGACGCCCAACCTGTGGAGCCCTGATGCGCCGACTGTTGCTCACCCTCTGGCGTGGCTGGAAGCGAGCCCTGCATGGGCTCAACGGCGCCATCAGCGCGGTGTTGATGACCGTGGTGTACTGGACGGCGGTGGCCCCGGTCGCCCTGGTGATGCGGGCCACCCAAGGCGACATCATGGACCGCGCCCTGGGCACTCGCGGTGGGCCCACGGCCTGGCTGCCGCCCCGCAGCGGGCGGCAGGATGTGCGCCGCTCCCAGCGCCCCTACTGAGGCCGCTCAGATCACGGTGTAGATGAAGGGCAGCACCGGGCTCGACTCGGCGAAGAGGATGAAGGCGACCATCGCGCCCAGGACGATGATGATCGGGGTCATCCACCAGGCCTTGTTGTAGCGGATGAAGTCGACGAACTCGCGCGCGATGCTCTGGCGCTCGACGGGGATCTGCTCGGAGTCGGACACGAGGCCTCCAGGGCGGTGGGTGTGCGGGCTCATAGCGCGTTGTGGGGGCCCTGGCAGAAGCCGCCTTGCAGCGGGGCGACCGGCACATCCCCGTCGAGGCCGCAGCGCCAGTCGATCACCCAGTCGCCCGACGGCGCCTCGCTGGCCCGCACGCTCCAGCCGTCGAGGCCGGCCCGCCGCAGCGCCGCCGGCAGGTGGTCGATCCAGGGGTGGGTGGTCTGCACCGCGCAGGGGATCTCCGGCCCGCCGATCACCACCAATTCGCCGGTGGGCAGGGGGCGCAGGGCCTCGATGATCGCGCCTACGCCGAGATCATCATCGATCGGCGGGCGAATCCAGTCCTGGGGGCAGCGCGGATCGACCGCCCGCAGCAGATCGGGTTGGGGCAAGGGGAGGAGCGAAGCGCCGATCAGCCACAGCCCGCCGCCGCCCAGGAGCAGGGCCTCCATCCGGCGCCCCGGGGCCGTGGCGATCAGCAGGGCCAGGGCCGGGCTCAAGGGGGCCAGCAGGCGCGGGTACTTCTTGGGCACCAGCGTGAGGATGAGCCCGCCGCCGAGCAGAACGACGAGGCCCAGCCGCCGCAGTGCCCGGGTGGAGGCCTGGCCCCGCCGCCCCAGCAGCGCCCCCGCCGCGAGGAGGCACAGCGGCGGCCCGCCGACCTCCAGGCCCATCACCAGCGGGTAGTAGGCGAGCTGCGCCCCAAGTCCCGCCGCCGCCCCCGCCACGCTCGCCTCTGCGTAGGCCGCCTGATCGGCGAGGTGCCCGGCGTACCAGGGCCCGGCGACGAGGGCGGCCACACCGAGGCTCCCGACGATCCGGCCGCCCAGGGCGAGGGCTGCCAAAGCCAGGATCGGCAGGGCGTAGAGGCCCACCGTCTGCTTCACCAGCAGGCCCAGCCCCAGGACGAGGCCCAGGCCCAGCGCCGCCGCCCAACCGGGCCGCCTTTGTGCATGGACCAGCGCGAGGATCAGCGCCGCCACAGCAAGAACGACGAGCCCCTCGGGCATGAAGTGGCGGGCGAGGCCGTTTCCCAAGGGGAGCAGCAAGGCCGCGAGCCCCGCCGCGCGCGCCGCTGCCGCCGGCTCGGGCGAGCGTTGGGCCGCCGCCCGGGCGATCAGCGCCGCCGCGAGCAGAAAGGGCAGCAGGCCCAGCCCTCGCAGGCCCAGGCTGCCCGGATCGGCCACCCCGCTGGCCCACCAGGCCATCCCCACCCAAGCGGCGTACAGCGGCGGGTACTCGCCATAGTCGCCCCAAAGCGCCCCGCCGAAGAAGTCGACCCAGCGCCCCTCGTGGAGGAGCTGGGCGAAGAGCTCGGCGGCGCCCACATGGCCCTCTTCGTCGCCATCGCGCAGGACGTGGTCTTGGGAGAGCCAGGCGAGGCTGCCCAGCAGCCAGAGGCTTGTCCACAGCAGGGGCCCCCGCCCTGTGGACAAGCTGTGGAAAAGTCCCGCCGACCGATCGACCTGTGGATCCCGTGCTTCAGCCGATCCACTCTGCTGGTCGGCCTTCTCGGCGCGATCGCTCACACCGACCCCGCCGCCAGAAATGTCCACAGGCCCAGGCCGACGATCAGCGGGAGGCCGACGCGGATCGGCGTCTGGTCGCTGCTCGCGGCGGCAGCCACGACCATCGGCCCTGTCAAGGCCATGAGCGGCAGAAAGTAGTGGGTCGGGTGGTGGTCGACCGTGCAGAGCAGGGCGCTGTAGGCGAGGGCCCCGATCAGGAGCCCGCGGAGCTGCTGGCGCGCCGGGCTCGGCTTCGCCAGCAGGGCCGCCCCCAGGGCCACCGCGAGGCCCCCGCCGCTGTAGCGCAGCCACAGCGCGTAGAACTCCGGGATGCGCGGCAGCAGCGAGCTCGCCGCGTAGTCATCATGCCAGTGCTCGGGGAAGGTCTCGAAGTAGAGGATGAAGGAGAGGTCCTCAGCCTCCCCCACCGCGACAAGGCCGATGGCCACGAGCACACCGATGCCCACTGCGCCCCAGAGGCGCAGCAGGGCCGGCCGCGGATCGAGCCGGGCCGAGAGCGCCCCGCCCAGCGCGAGGAGGGTCACCACCACCGTGCCCGGCCAGCGCAGGGCCTGGGCCCAGACCCCCAGGGCGCCGAGCGCGTTGGCGTCGCGCTCCACCAGGGCGATGGCGCAGGCCAGCACGGCCCCGGCGAAGAGGTTGTCGGGGAAGTTCGCGCTGGCCGGCTCCAACATCAGCAGGCCGTGGGCGGCGACGAAGCCGGCCGGCAGCCCAAAGGCGCCGAGGGGCGCGCCGGGGGCGATCAGGCTGGCGAGGCGCACGGCGTGCAGACCCACAAAGCCAACCACCCACAGAAAGAGGAGGTTCGCCGACGGCATATCGAGGCCGAGGTAGACCGTCGCCGTGGAGAGCAGGGGGCTCCAGCCGGGGGGCTGGTTCCACACGAAGCGGCGCCACTCCAAGAACTCGCTGGCCCAGTCGAGGTTTTCGACCTGGTTCAAGAGCTGGTAATAGTGCGTGAAGCGCAGCTCACCGCTGGCATGGGCCGACCAGACCGCCTCGGTGCCGGGCAGCAGGTAGACCGCGTCGCCGGTGGTCTCGATCGGCAGTGATCCGCCGGCGGGCAGGTCGACCTCCACGGCCAGGGCCACCGCACCCCGGTCGAGGTAGCGGCGCACCGGGCCCTCCTCCTCCGACTCGGCGACGTCGCGGCGGATCGTGGCCTCCTGCTCGCCGATCCGCAGCGTGGCGCCCTCGGGGCCGCGGACCACCACCAGGATGCGCCCGGCGGCGGCTTCTTCGGCGCGCAGGGTGGTGGGCCCCGCGCCGGGCACCAGGGCCAGGGCGCCGGCCTCGGGCCAGCCGATCGGCAGCACTTCTTCCCAACCCGTCCCGGCGCCGATGGGCAAGGTGGGGTGCCCCTCTTCGTCGGCGGTGGGGTGAAACCAGTAGGCGTCGAGCGGCCGGCCGATGTCGGCTTGGCGCCAGAGCAGCAGGCCAAAGACGGCGATCACCACGGCGCCAGCGCCGATCAGCTCCCGCCGGGGGGTGGGCGGCCGGGCGGTGGTGCGGCGGCCGAGGAGCAGGCCCAACACCGTCCAGCCGGCGGCGAGGCCGAAGAGGGCCCAGGCCCGATCGGCCTCCCCGACACCCGCCTCGCGGATCAGCGCCACATCGAGCCAGGTGAGGGCGGCGCCGATCCAGCCGGCGTCGAGCACGCGCTGGAGCCCCGAGCCGGGCCGATCGCCGCGCAGGGCGCAGGCAAAGCCGAGGCCGGGGGCCCAAAGCACGGCCGGGAGCACGATCAGCGCGGTGAGGCCGGTCGGCGCGCCCAGCAGCAGCACCGCGGCGGCGAGGATCAGCAGGGCGAGGGCGATCATGGCTGGCTCCGGCGCCACTCGACCGTGGCGGCGAGGCCCTGATCGAGGGGCGGGTTGGGCAGCGGCCCCCATAGGGCGCTGGCGCGGCGCGGATCGGCGCAGAAGAGCGGCACCTCGCCGGCCCGGCGGGGCAGGGCGCCGACGCCGATCAAGGCGGGATCGGCCTCGCAGAGGGCAAAGACCTGTTCTACCACCGACCGCACCGAGGCCTGGGGCCCGCCGCCGAGGTTGAGCAGGGCGCCGCGGCAGCGCGGGTCGACCAGGGCCCAGAGCAGGCCCTCGGCCAGGGCGTAGACCTCGTTCCACTCGCGGATCTGGGCCCCGTCGGTCATCGGGAAGGGGCGGCCGGCCAGGGCGGCCTCCATCGCGGCGGCGATCACGCTGCTGCGGTCAAAAGGCCCATAGGCGCGAAAGGGGCGCACCACCGTGGCGTCGAGGCCGGCGACGCGGGCCGCCATCAGGGTCCAGTCGGTCGCCGCGGCCTTCAGCGCCGAGTAGGGCGAGACTGGGGCGGCGGGCTGATCTTCGGCGAAGGGGGCGGGGTTGTCGCCATACTCTTCGCAGGTGCCGGCCACCACGAGGCGGGCCCCGACGTCGAGGGCGGACCTGCAGACCGCGACGGTGGCGTCGAGGATGCCGCGCCGGAGCCGATCGTAGAGGTCGAGGCGCCGATCGACCTGCACGGGGGCGGCGAGGTGCAGGATGTAGCGCGGGCGCAGGCGGCCGATCAGCTCGGCGGCGTCGTCGGGCAGGGAGGCGGGCCAGGCGGCGGCGAGGCCCGCCGGCGGGGCCCGGTAGAGGTAGGTGCCATGCACCTCGGCGCCGGCCTCGGCGAGGAGCTGCGCGGCGGCGCGGCCAAGGAAGCCCGAGGCCCCGGTGACCAGCACCCGGGCGCCAAAGAGGGGCAGCAGCGATGGGGGGCTCGGCGACATGGGGCCTGGGGCGCGTCGAGACGGGGCGCGCCGCGGTACAGTATGCCATGCGCTCTGTTTTGACCCTCAACCTCAGCCTCCTCCTCGGGGCCTGCAGCTTCAACGCCAGCACCGAGGTCCTCGAGAAGGAGGGCGACACCGGTCTCCCCGACGAGGGGGAGGGCGGGGACGCCGCCGCGGGCGGTGAGGCCGGCGGCGATTCGGGCGGCGGCGGCGACGAAGGCGGAGCGCCCGACCCCGAGGCCACCGACGACGATGGCGACGGCTTCTCCGAGCAGGAGGGCGACTGCGCCGACGCCGACCCGGCCGTCGGCCCCGGCCAGGACGACCGCTGCGACGGCCTCGACCAGGACTGCGACGGCCGCGTCGACGAAGACGCCTGGATGGACGATCCCGGCGAGCCCGACGACCTCAATCCCATCGACCTGGGCGTCGTCGCCGAAGACGCCCCCGTGCGCGGCGAAGGCCGGCTGTGGAGCGACGAAGACACCGATCGCTACCTCTTCACCTTCACCGACGGCCTGTTCGACTTCTACACCCTCTACGTCAAGCTCGACGGCATCCCCGCCGGGGCCACCTACCGGCTGCGGGTGGAAGACCCCGACAGCGGCGATGTCCTCTTCGCCGAAGAAGGTGCCGGCGAGATCAACGCCGAGTTGGGCGACGGCCTGCTCTCGGCCGCCAGCGCGCTGCATGTGGTGGTGGATGGCATCGACGGGGCGGACTGCGGCGCGGAGTACGCCGTGGAGGTCACTTTCGCCGATCTTTGGCCTTGGTAGCGCCCTCCATCCCCGGGATGTGGGCCAGCACGCGGGGCACCACCCAGCGGATGAAGACGTCGGAGAGCCGGCGATCGGGGTCGGCCCCGCGCAGGGCGCGCAGCTCCTCCAAGCCGCGGGCGAAGGCGGCCTGCACCTCTTCGCGGAGCTGGGTTGCGGCCTCATCGCCCTCGTGGCCGCCGTAGCGCCGGGTGTCGATCGGCGCGCCGAGGTGAAAGTAGAGGCGCTGCAGCGAGGGGGTGCCCAGCGGGCCGCGGCCCTTGGCCAGGGGCGGCACGATGTCGGCGGGGACCTTGAGACCGCGCAGGAGGCTGCCCAGGAAGGGGCTCTGGCGCAGCTCCTCGCTGTCGCGCACCACCTCGAAGACCTCGTCGGCGCCAAGCGCTGCGAAGGGCAGGATCGGCACCCCATGGCGGATGGCCATCCGGGCAAAGCCGAGGCGGTCGCCCCAGACGAGCTGGTACTCCTCGCCCTTGCGCTTGAAGGCCTCGCGCGAGCCGCCGGGGAAGACCATCACGCGCTGGCCGCTCTCAAAGAGCGCCGCGAGGTTCTCGCGGGTGCCATCGACCACGCCATAGGTGGTCACCAGCTCCGACCAGCCCGGGATGCTCCAGTGTTCGTGGTGGCCCAGGGTGCGGGGCCAGGCGCCATGCTGCTTCCAGAAGTGCACCAGCAGGTGCGGCGCGTCGACCACGCCAAAGAGCGTGTGGTTGCCCACCAGCAGCAGGGGCCCCTCTTTGGGCACCCGCTCATCGCCCACAAAGACCGGGCGGCTGATCGAGCGCAGGGGCTCCAGGGCGGCGGCGAGGCGCTCCAGGGCGGCGGGATCGGGCAAAGGCGGCAGGGACATGGTCACCGGGGCAGGGCGGCGGCGCCCTTGAGCAGGAGCAGGCGGGCGGCGCGGAGGCGGGCGGTGGCGGCGAGCCAGCGCAGCAAGGTGGCGATCTGGGTGTCAGCCTCGGGATCTTCGTTGGCTGCGCGCCGAGCCGCCTCGTCGCCGGCAGCCCGGGTGGCCCAGGCCCGGCTGAGCACCCGGGCGGCTACCGGGTCGAGGCCCTGGGCCGGCGTCCAGACGCGGGGCAGGCCGTCGGGGCTGGCGGCGACCCCACCGTAGACCCCCGCGGCGTCCGAGCGCACCCAGACCGCCTCGCGGCCCCCCCGCAGGGCCGCGGTGAGGCGCGGCGGCGGGCAGCGCAGGCCCTCCACCGCGGCGAGCAGGGCGAGGTGGCGGCGCTGGTGGGCCCCGCGCCGGGCGGCAAAGGCGAGGCGGTGGTGGGCGTGGACGGCCTCGCGGCCGAGGGTGGCCTGCAGGAGGCCGGCGGCGATGGCGGCGCTGGGCGGGGGGCTCGCGGCGAGGGTGGCGCCGAAGATCGCGATGGGGTCGTCGCCATTGGGGTCGAGCCCGGCGAGGAGCCCGCCCAGGGCGGCGAGATCGGCCGGCGGGTCGAGGGGGGCCCCGAAGGGGTCGAGGTCGAGGAGCACCACCGCCTCGCCGTCGACGAAGAGCCGCTCGCCCAGCCCGCCGCCCAGGCCGCGCCCCGCCGCTTGGAGGCGCTCCAGGCCGCGTAGGCCCCCGGCGGCGATGCGGGCGAGGAGCACGGTGTCTACGCCATCTTCGTGGGGGTCGAGGGCGACAACCGGCCAGCCGGGCGTGGGCCAGAGGCGGGCCTCGGCCAGGGCGCGCGGCGCGGGGAGGCCCGGGGCGGTGGGGGCGAAGAAGCGCCGCCGCAGGGCGCTCTCGTGGGCGAAGCGCGGCTGCAGGGCGCGGAGGCGCAGGGGCGCGCCGCTCTCCAGGTCGGTGGCCTCAAAGGTGGCCGAAATGGCGTCGAGGCCGATCAGGGCGCCGCGGCGGTAGGGCCCGGGCGGGGCGCTGGCCTGGGCGCGGGCATGGTCGAGGAGCAGGCCGGCGTCGCCGCCAGGCTCGGGATCGCCGCGCCACCAGGGCCTCATGGGCGGGCTCCGGCTCGGCCGGGCAGGCGGCGGGCCACCTTGTCGAAGAGCGAGCGCAGCTCGGCGATCCCGACGATCAGGCCCAGGGCCAGGAAGGTGAGCAGGGCCGCCCCGCCGGTCATCGCCCCCTGCAGGAGGGGGTGCGGCAGGCTGACGAGGCCGCCGAGCCCCAGGCCCACCCCCAGGCCCCCCGCGGTTGGGAGGAGGCATCGAAGGGCGAAGAGTCCGAGCCCATCGGTGCTCCCGGGGAGCTGCCTGTGCAAAGGCACGAGGAGGGCCAGCGTGTAGGCGCTGATCGCCAGCGAGGAGCAGAGCGCCAGGCCGGCCGCGCCCTGGGCGCTGCCGAGGGCGCTGTAGGCCGGCAAGGCGGCCAGGAGCACGAGGGTGCCGATCAGCGTGGGCTGCCAGGTGCGGCCCAGGGCGTAGTAGCCGCGGGCGATCACCGACTGGGCGCTCCAGGCCCAGAGGCCCAGGCAGAAGAGGCCGACGAGGACGCCGATCTGGGCGCGATCATCCGCCGAGAGCCGCTCGCCATACACCACGGCGGCCACCTCGGCGCCGGCCACGGTCAGCGCCACGCCGGCCCCCAGCGCCAGGGCCAGGGTGCCGCGCACGGCGGTGGCCAAGGTGCGGCCGGCCTCCTCGGGGCGCCCCTCGGCGACGAGGCGGGCGAGGGTGGGGTAGGCGGCCATGCCGGCGGCGACGCCAAAGACGCCGAGCGGCACCTTCATCAGGGTCTTTCCGTAGTTGAGCAGCGAGACCACGCCCTCGCCCAACTGGCTCCCCTGGTGGCGGAGGATCCAGTCATCCCAGACCACGATCGACTGCCCCACCATGATCGGCAGCGAGCGCGCGAGGTAGGTGCGCAGGTCGGGGTGGCCCAGATCGAGGCCGGGCCGCCAGGCCATGCCCAGGCGCAGGTTTCCGTAGAGGGTGAGCCCAAAGGGGCCCAAGGCTGCGCCGGCGAGGGCGCCCCAGGCGAAGCCCTCGGCGGTGCCCAATCCAACGCCGCCCGCCACCACGCTGCCAGCGTAGACCAGCGAGGAGAGCGCGGCGAGGCCGTGCTTGTCGCGGGCCTGCAGCGCGGCGCCGAGGATGCCGCCCAGGATGTGAAAGACCTGCGCCGGCAGCAGGATGCGGGTCAGGTGCACCAGCAGGGCCTGCTGATCGGCCGAGAAGCCCGGCGCCAGCAGGGGCGCCAGGGCCGGCGCCGCCACCCAGGCGAAGCTGACGAGGCCGAGCACGAGGAGGCCCAGTACGTTGGCGATCGCCGAGAAGGAGCGCCAGGCCGCCGCCTCATCCTTGCGGGCGAGGTGGCCGGCGAAGAGGGGGATGAGCACGAGGCCGAGCGCCCCGCCGGCGACGAGGTAGTTGATCCAATCGCCCAGGTTGAAGGCGGTGAAGTAGACGTCGGCCTCGCCGCTCGCCCCCATCACCCGGCCGATCGCCGCCTCGCGGACGAGGCCGATCACCCGGGAGAGCAGGGCCGTCCCGCCCCAGATCAGGGCCGCGATGCGGACTTGGCGCGACATTCAGGGCGTCAAGGGGCAGGACCAGTCGCCCAGGGCGACCAGCTTGGCCCTTCCCGCGGCCTCATCCAGCCGGAAGAGCACCACCCGCTCGGCGTTGAAGAGGGCGGTCTCCCGGGCGCCGTCGCCATCGAGGTCGGCCGGGGCCAGGGCCCGGGGCAGGGTGCAGAGGCCGGGGATCTGCCGGTGGTCGAGCACCGTGCGGGCATCGGCCTCCAAGATGGCGATGAGGCCTGTGCAGTCGCGCAGGGCGCTCACGATGAGGATCGGCGGGGCGCCGACCCGGCGGGCCTTCACCACGCTGCCCACCTGCACGCCGGCCTCCTTGGTGGGGTCGGGGTTGGGGCCGGCGGGGGTGTAGGGATCGGGCGGCGGCAGCAGCTCGGCGGCCCGGGCGACGGCGGCCTCGACGACGGTGTTGGCCACGGCCGGCGGATCGGGGGGCGGCTCCACCGTGGCGCCGATCGGCGGGGCCAGCACCGCGGCCACCGGCGCGCCCTCGACCTTGGCGCCGCAGGCGCCGGCCACCTCGCTGCGCTGCAGGGTGGCGATGCCCTTGGGGCCGACGATCACATCGCCGCCGCCGCGCTGGTAGGCGACCCCCTCGCGCCAGAAGAGGGCCCCCCAACCGGGCGCCGGGGGGGCGAGGCGGAGGTCGGCAGGCGTGGCCCCGGGCTCCTCGCCGCAGGCGATCAGGAGCAGGGGGAGCAGGAGGCAGCGGGGCATGATCTCCGCCGGTTAACCGGGCCGGGCCGGGGCGGCGGCCTGCCCCGAGGAGGTCCGATGTCCCTGTTGCGCGCCGAAACCACCCTGCTCCTCTGCGTGGACTGGCAGGAGCGGCTCCTCCCCGCCATGCCCGAGGGGCACCGCCAGCGGGCGCTGGGTCAAGCGCTCCTTTTGCGCTGGCTCGCCGATGAGCTCGGCATCCCCGTGCTCTTCACCGAGCAGTACCCCAAGGGCCTGGGGCCTACGCTGCCGGCCTTCAAGGCCACCGACGCCGTGGAGAAGCTGAGCTTCTCGGCCCTGGGTGCGCCGGCCCTGGGCGAGCGCCTCGCCGCGCTGCCCCTTCGCCGCGAGGTGCTGCTGACCGGCATGGAGACCCACATCTGCGTGGCGCAGACGGCGTCAGACCTGCGGGCCCAGGGCTACACCGTGCGGATGGTGGCCGACGCGGCCCTCTCCCGCCGGAAGCTCGACTGGCGGCTGGGCCTGGAGCAGATGGCGGCCGAGGGCTGCGCCATCACCACCGCGGAGGCGGTGGCCTTCGCCCTGGTGCAGCGGGCCGGCGGCCCGATCTTCAAGGAGCTCAGCCGGCGTATCCGCTGAGGCCCAAAAGAGGAGACCGGGCCTCCCGCATCTGCAGCGTGTGGGGGGGACGCACACTGCAGAAAGCGCGGGAGGTCCCGGCCAGAAGGAAATCTTATGTCGGCGCGGCGGAGGCTGTCAAGCCACCCACCGCGCCCTGCGGCCCTTAGTTGGGGCCCGGCGCGCCGTCGCAGAAGCTGTGGCCGTCGAACTCCTTGAGGCCGCGGCGCTCGTCTTCGAGCACCGGGTAGGCGTACTTGTCTTCCTTGATCTCTTCGACCTTGAAGGTGCCCTGGACAACCACGCGGGTCTCTGAGTCGTAGCCGTGCAGCAGGATCTGGAAGTCGCCCTCGACGGAGCCGCCCACCTCGACCTTGCCGGTGTTCTTGATGCGCACCCAAGAGGTCGCGACCTCCATCCAGGCGTCGAGGCCGGCGACGGTGGTGTCGACCGGGCGCCAGATGTTGTCTTCGACCTTGTGGGTGAAGCGGTAGGAGGGATCGGCCGCGTCGCCGACGAAGGCGCCGGCCACCTCGGACATCTCGCGGGCCCAAGCGTCGGAGTTGGTGCGCAGCTCATCGGCGCGCGAGGTGTACAGGTCGAGGTCGGGCTCGGGGCGCTCGGAGATCTCGAGCGCCGTGAAGACCGGGCCCTCGCCCTCCTCGTCGGTGTTGCCGTAGGCGTTGGCCTCGCTGATCATCTCGTCGTCGCCGAACTTGCCGTAGCCGAAGCCGGAGTTCCAGTCGGAGGGCAGCGAAGAGGAGGCGTTGCCCGAGGTGGCGCCCTGGAAGACCTGGAAGGAGCCCGCGTTCAGGTAGTAGATCGTGTAGCCCTCTTCGTCCTCGCTCCACTTCTCGAGCCAGGGGGCGTCGTCGATGTAGGCGATGAGGGGATCGCCCGCCTCGTCGGTGGTGCAGGTGACCGGGGCGAAGTCGGGGTCGATGCTGAACTGGAAGCGGAAGTCGTTGCCATTGCCGAGGTCGGTGTGGACCGCGAGCTGGAAGTCGCCTTCGCCGTTGATGAGGGCCGACGAGCGCCAGGCGTCGATCGGCGCCTTGCTGGCGAAGTAGCCGTCGGAGCCGAGCCAGTCGTGGAAGTCGAGCCCGGTCACCCGATCGCACTCTTCTTCGATCTCATCGACCACGCTCTTGCCCTCGTGGGCGTCGCGCGGCTCGGTGCACCAGGACTCGTAGACGTAGACGGGACGATCGCGATCGTCCACGCCATCCTGGTAGCGGGGGCAGTCGCCGCCGATGAAGCGGGCCTCTTCGAACTCGGCGGCGGTGCGGGGGCCGATGTAGTTCGGGTCCCAGTCGCCGGCCTCGTCATCCCAACCGCGGGCGCACTCGAAGATCGTGGCGCCGTCAGCGGGGTTTTCGAAGCTGCCAGACGCGATCGAGGGCGAGGAGTTCTTGGGCAACCAGGCGAACCAGGTGCCCTCCACCTCGGCGTCGTGGGGCGTACAGCCGAACAGAAGGACGCTGGGGACGAGAAGGAGAGCGCTCAGCGGTGTGCGCATCGGCATTGCCTGCTTCCAAGAGGGGGAGGCCCCCGAAGGGGTCCGGGGCGTCGGGCTTGTATACGATGGAGGCTTGAAGTGGTCAAGGTGCGCGCCGCACCGCGGCCAAAGCCTGGGCCACTCCGGCGGTCGGCTCGGGGTGACGCCAGACGAAGGACAGCTCGCGCTCCAGGCGCGTGGTCTGGAGGCGGCTGCTGGCGGTGTAGAGCTTGAGCGCGTCGGGGGTGAAGCGGGGTCGGCGGCCCAGGGCAGCGGCGAGGCGCTCGTTTGCGGTGGCGGCGCGGTGCTGCAGGGCGCTGGGGATCCAGGTCGACCAGAAGCGCGCCGGCTGGCCCCCCACGGCGGCGTGAACCGCGGCGTACAGCTCTCGCAGGGGCACGGGCGCCCGATCGGCGAGGTTGTAGACCTGGCCAGCCGCTCCGGCCTCGGCGATGCGCAAAAGGCCGGCGATGGCGTCGTCGACGTGGACGGTGGGCACGACGTTGCGCCCCTCGCCCGGCAGCCAGGCCGTCCCCGCCTGGATGCGCTCGACCTGCAGGAAGGGAAATTCCGCGCCATAGACCGCGGCGATGCGCGCCACGCGAGGCTGGAGCGCGGCGGCGGCCAGCACCCTCGCCTCGGCCTCAGCCTTGGCGTGGCCATAGGCGGTGTGGGGCAGCAGGCGCATGTCTTCTTCGACCCACAGCCCGCTGCGATCGCCATAGACCGCGCAGGAGCTGGCGAAGAGCAGGCGTGGCGGCTGGGGGGCAGCCAGGGCGGCCCGCAGGAGGGCCTCGGTGCCGTCGACGTTGAGGCGGTGGGCGTCGATGGCGCCGGCCCCGCGCAGGCCTCCGGCGAGGTGGATGACCAGATCGGCGCCGCGCAGGCCCTGGGCGAGGGCGGCCTCGTCCATCAGGTCGCCGCGGGCCACGGCGGCCCCATCGGCGGAGATCGCGGTGGCGGCAGCCTCGCTGCGGGCGAGGCCCACCACGGAGCGCCCCGCAGCCACCAGGGCGCGCACCAGCGGCCGACCCAGGCGCCCGCTGGCCCCCGTGACGAAGACCCGCACGCGCTCTACCAGGAGCTGGCGGAGGTGGCCGTGGTGGCCGAGGAGATCACCACCCGGTCGTCGATGTCGCGAGCGATGAGCTCGGGGATGCCGTCGTCGGTGGCGTCGCCCAGCCACAGGGTGTGGTTGAGGCTGCGCGGGGTGTGCATGACCACCGGCGGCGCCAGGGTCCCGCTCAGGTTGCGGTAGGCGTAGACCCGCCCGCTGGCCGGATCGAGGGCGAGGACGTCGGTGATGCCGTCGCCATCGGTGTCCGCGAGGCTGAGGTTGCCGGCGCCGCCCAGGGTGGTGGTGGAGCCATCGAGGTTGGCCAGGGCGACGCTGGCGCCGCCGACCACCAGCTCATCCACGCCGTCTTCGTTGAGGTCGGCCGCCAGGATCGAGCAGCCCTCGACCTCGCAGGCCCGCACCTCGCCCGCGCCGTCGCCGTCGGTGTCGGCCAGGGTGATGCCGTAGGCCGCGCCGGAGAGGGTGCCGGTGCTGCGGGCGCCCATGCCCGGGGCGTAGCTGGCCCAGGCGCCGGTGGTGGAGGCCACCACCACGCCGTCTTCGCCGGTGTCGATGGTGCCGCAGGCGAGCAGGGTGCCGTCCACGCCCTTGTAGGCCTGCTGGTCGGGGGTGTAGCTGGCGCCCGAGGCCACCATGCGGAAGCGGAAGACCGTGCTGCCATCGTCATCACCGACGAGGCTGTAGATCTCGTTTCCGCAGCGCTGCAGGCCGTAGACCGAGGCCCCGGCGCCGACCGAGCTGCGGCCGCCGACCTCCAGCTCCAGCTCGCCCGAGGCGGCGTTGCGCTGCACGAGCCAGACCGCCAGGGCGGTGCTGCTGCCGTCGGCGACGTGGCCGATGATGTCGGAGAGGCCGTCGTTGTTGACGTCGTAGGAGAGGATGGGCCCGGTGACGCCGACGGTGAAGTTGGTCCAGCCGTAGTCTTCCTTGCGCCAGTCGCCGCTCTCGGCGTCGTAGCGGCCGGGGAAGATCAACATCGCGTCGGAGACCTTGGCGAGATCGGGGATCCCATCGTCGGAGTACTGGCCGGCGGCGATGGGGGCCATGGCGCCGAACTCATCGGCGGTCTTGTTGGTGAAGCCGTCGCCCTTCCACCCGATCACGTGGAACAGGTCGTCTTCGAGGGCCAGCAGGTCGATGGCGCCGTCCAGGTCCATGTCGGCCTGGGCGACGTAGAAGGGGGCGAGCTGCAGCGGGAACTGGGTGGGGACATCGTCGGTGGTCCACCAGACGAGGTCCTGGGCGCCGGCCAGCGGGATGCCCATGGCGATGGTCTCTTCACTGCCGTTGCCGTCGAGATCGGCCTGGGGCAGCAGGGTCCAGCCTGCTTCGGCGATGATGCCCTGCAGCTCGAAGGTGGCGCCAGCGGCCCAGCCGTCGGGGCTCAGCGTGTAGCGGCGCGGCGTGCCGCTGCTGGCGTCGAGGATGGTGACGTCGGCGCGGCCGTCGAGATCTTCGTCGGAGGCCGCCACGCTCAGCACCTCGTGGTTGATCTCCAGCGGCACGAGGCTCTCAAAGCCCCAGTTGCCGTTGCCGCTGAGGAGTTCGATGGTGGCTTGCAGATCGCCGCTGCTCGCCACCACGAGGTCGGTGAGGCGGTCGCCGTTCAAGTCCTTCGCCGCGATGCCCACGACGTCGCCGCCGATGGAGTCCCAACCGCCGGCCCAGGTGTAGCCGCCCTCGCGCAGGCCGCGCAGCAGGATCGCCTCGGCCCCGCCCCAGACGGCGAGGTCGAGCACGCCGTCGTCGTCGATGTGCTCGGCGACGAGGCCCTTGACCTCGCGCTCCATCTCCAGCACCCGGTGGGCGGCGCTGCCGGGCGCCGAGGACTGCCACCAGACCTCGCGCCCGACCACAAAGGCGACGCCATCGGTGCCCGGCGCCGCGGCCGTGGCCGCACCCGCCGGACCCACCAGAAGCGAGCCCAGGCCCATGCCGAAGGAGGGGTAGGGGGCGTTGATCGCGTAGGAGATGGCCGAAGAGCCGGTCGCCGCGCCGTCGGCAGAGGCCGCCGCGCTGACGGTGAAGGCCTGGCCCCCCGCGGCGGTGACCTCGACGTAGCCGTAGCCGGTGCTGGCCACCGAGATCGTGGTGGCCGTGGCGCTGGCCCCGCCGCCGGAGACCGCCACGTCAACCGTAGTGCCGGAGATGGCGGCCTTGTGCGCGTTCTCGAGGCGAACGGGCACGAGCAAAGGGCTGCCGCCCACCGCCGACAGCACGGTCACCGCGGTGGGCACATCGTCGACGATCGGCACCAGCACGGGCGTGGCTTCGTCGATCGGGGTCGAGCAGGCCGCCAGGCTCAGGAGGAGGGCAGGCGCGCGGAGGGCCGTCAGGACGCGAAGGTGGGTCGACATCGGACTACCTGGGCTCGGGCGGAGAAGGGGAGTTGGGGGCCGCGGAGGCACCCGCATGGCGGCGCATCGTACCCTGTCGGCGCCGCCAGCGAAACAGGGGGAACATCAGCGCGAAGGGCCCCGCCATCCGGTCGAGGCAGCCGGTGGGCTCTAGCGGCCCGGGCGGCGGCAGGCGGGCCCGCCCGGCGCCGAGCCCCGGATCGGCCGCTTCGGCGAAGGAGAGGTCGGCGATCGCGGTGGCGGCGAGGCGATCGGCGGCCTGCCGCGCGGAGAGGCTGGGATCGGCGCTCATCAGCAGGGCCAGCGCGCCGGCGACGCTGGGGGTGGCCGCCGAGGTGCCGTAGAAGCCCACGGGGCCGTAGATCGAGGTAGTGATCCCGTCGGGGCCGGCGATGTTGGGCTTGGGCACGCCGGCCACCGTGGGCCCCTGCGACGAAAAGGACTCCGGGCCGTTGGTGATGTAGCCGTCGGCCCGCACCGCCCCCACCGTAAAGACCGCCGGGTGGCTGCCCGGATCGGTGACCGAGCCCTCGGCGATGCCCTGGTAGACCTCGGTGTTGCGCGCCATCACGTCGATCTCGACGTCGGTGGTGCCGGCCACGCGCACGATCTGCACATAGGTCCAGCCATCCTGGGCGACGCTGTAGTTGAGGCGCTCGATCGGCGCCTCGCACCGGTCGGCGTCGGGATCCTGGCGCCCGGTGGAGCGGGCGATGAGGTTGCCGGCGTCGTCGTAGACATAGGCGTCGAGGTCGGTGCGGCCGCAGCTGTCGAAGTCATCCCAGGTGATGTTGACCCGGGCCCCCGTCCCTCCTTGAACATAGAGCGGCAGGTACTCGGAGCCCCAGTCCAGGTCGAGGATGTCGTCGCGATCGCGGTCTTCGTACTGCTGGTGGTAGTGCTCGGTGGCGTAGTTGCCGGCCGAGGAGACCATCAGCACGCCGCCCGCGGCCAGGGTGTCCTGGGTGGCGGCGATGGCGCCGGTGCCGTCGTAGAAGCTCTCGTTAAAGAAGGACAGCGACATGCTCACGAGGTCGATCTCGTTGCGGATCGCCCAGTCCACTGCGTTCTCGAGGGTGGTGAGGCCGTTTACGCGCACGAGGTAGAGGCTGACCTCGGGGGCCAGATCGCGGATGGTCTCGGCGCAGGCCACCCCATGGCTGCCCGACTCGTAGCCAAAGCGCGGGCGCAGGGTGTCCATCGGCGGCTCGCAGCTGGCGTGCGCGTAGCAGTCCTGGCTGTCGGCTGGGCCCAACTCGGCCTCGTGCAGGGCCAGATCGCTGTCGCCCCACTGCACATCAAAGACGGCCACCTTCACGCCCTGGCCGTAAAAGCCCGCCGCATGATAGGGCGCGGCTTGCAAGGCGTCGTCGGCCTCTTCGGTGTCGTGGGCCCCATGGGGTGCTGCGGTCTGGTCGACCTCGGGCAGGGGCTCGGGCCGGTAGGCGCCGGACTCCGGCGGCGCCGCGAGGAGGCTGCCGTGGCGGCTGCTCACCAGGGCGCCCGGCAGATTGGGGATGTCCACGCGGTAGAGCGAGGGGGGATCGGCCTCCGCGGCGAGGAGGGCCCCCATCCAGAGCAGGGCGCTCATCGCCGGGGCTCCGGGCGGATGATCCGCGCGTGGCGCTGCCAGGTCAGGTACGACCAGGCCCACTCGCCGAGCACCGCAACGCGGTTTCGGAAGCCGACCAGGGCCATCAGATGGATGAAGAGCCACATCAGCCAGGCGAGGCGCCCGGAGAGCGCGACCCCGCCGACCTCAGCGATGGCCTTGCTGCGGCCGATGGTGGCCATGCTGCCGAGGTCTCTGTAGCGGTAGACCGCGGGTTGGCTCGGCGGGGCCTTGATCTGTCGGGCGACGAAGGCGCCGCCCTGGAGCGCGTTCTGGGCGACGCCGGGCCACTGGTCGGTGGGCTCTTTGGCGGCGGCCAGATCGCCGATCACGAAGACCTCGGGGTGGCCGGGCAGGCTCAGATCGGGGTTGACGACGAGGCGGCCCATCCGGTCGGAAGGGGTGCCCAGGGTCGCGGCGATCGGCGCGGCGCGCAGGCCGGCGGCCCAAACCACGGTGGCGGCCTCAATCCGCGCCTCGGAGCCGTCGGCGAGGCGCACCAGTACGCCGTTCTCGTCGATGTCGGCCACGCGCTGGCCCAGGCGGACTTCTACGCCGAGGCTGAGCAAGCTGTCGAGCGCCGCCTGCCGCAGGGAGGGCGCGTAGGTGCCGAGCACGCCGGCGCCGCCCTCGACGAGCACCACCCGGGCCTCGGCCGGCGCCACGCGGCTGAAGTCGGAGACCAGCGAGCGACGGGCGATCTCGGCGAGGGCGCCGGCCATCTCCACACCGGTGGGCCCGCCTCCGACCACCACGAAGGTGAGGAGCCTGCGGCGATCGGCCGCCTCGGCGCTCCACTCGGCCCGCTCAAAGGCGGAGAGCACCCGGTGGCGCAGGGCCAGGGCGTCGTCGAGATCCTTGAGGCCGGGGGCGTGGGGCGCCCAGGCCTCTTCGCGGCCAAACCAGGAGGTGGCGAGGCCGGCGGCCAGCACGAGCCGATCGTAGGGCAGGGCGTGGGACTTGCCGTCGGGGTCTCGCGCGGTGACCACCTTCGCGGTGAGGTCGATGGCGACGGCCTCTCCGAGGAGGACGGTCAGGTTCTTTTGCCCGGCCAGGATCGCCCGCAGGGGGCTGGCGATGTCATTGGGCGAGAGCACCGCGCTGGCCACCTGGTAGAGCAGGGGCTGAAAGAGGTGGTGGTTGCGCTTGTCGAGCAGGGTGATGTCGACATCGGCCTTGCGCAGGCCGTGCACCACCGAGAGGCCGCCGAAGCCGCCGCCGATCACCAGCACCCGGGGACGGCTCATGGGGTTCCCTCGCAGGCCCGCAGCAGCTCACGGGCGCGGGCGACGTGCTCTCCGGCGACGTAGAGCCGGGCGATGGCGCGGGCGTCGCGGTAGCGATGAAAGATCTCGGTGGCCTCGTGCAGGGGCAGGGCCCGGGTGGCGGTGCCCAGGCCGCCGCGGTCCAGCACAAAGAGGCGGGGCCGGCCGGGCTTCTCGGGCTTGAAGACGGCCCCGCGGGTCTCGCAGAAGAGGGCCTCGATGCCGGCCTCGGCGAGGAGGGCCCGGGCGGCGGAGAGATCGACGGTGTCGGCTGTTCCGTGGACCTCCACCGCGAGGCGGTAGGGGTCGAGCTCGACGACGCGGCGGGCCCAGGGGCTGTCGGACTGGCGCAGGACGCCGAGCAGGGCGGCGTCATCGGTGGCGCGGTAGGCGTCCATGTCGTGGGGGAGCTGGTAGGGGCAGCCGGGCTCGGTGACGAAGCGCTTGAGCATCTCCTCGTAGGCCACCGACTTGCTGTGAAAGTAGACCATGATGAACATGTGGAAGCGCGCGATCATGAAGTCGTCGAAGGCGTAGATGGCGCGCCGATCGATGGCCAGCATCGCCTGATCGCCGGCGGCGAGGTGGCGGCTGAGGTTGCTGATCAGCCAGCGGGTGTCGACCTCGCCGTAGCGGGCCCCGGTGAACCAGGAGTCGCGCACGAGGTAGTCCATCCGGTCGACGTCGAGCTCGCTGCTCACCAACTGGGAGAGGAGGGGCCGCAGATCGATGCCATCCTCGATGAAGAAGTCGTCGTCGAGCGCGACGTCGGGGCTCACCAGCGCGGCGACGTGGCGGGCGGTGAAGGGGAAGTGCTCGGCGATGCGCTGGCCCAGCGAGGTCTCGGTGAGGATGGCGACGGTGTAGTCTTCGTGGTGGGCGCGCTCGTGCAGGCGGCCCGCCACCTGCGCCGGGTCGTAGGCGCGAATGCCGAGCGCCCCGAGCGGCGGCATCGCGAACTCCGAGGCGTGGGAGAAGGGCGCGTGGCCGAGATCGTGGCAGAGGGCGCCCAAACGCAGGCAGTGGCGCAGCGCCGCCTCGCGGGGGCCGCCGCCGAGCAGGCCGTCGCGGAAGATGGCGTCGAAGGCCGCGCCGCCGAGGTGCATGGCGCCCAGGGAGTGGGCGTAGCGCGTGTGGGTGGCGCCGGGAAAGGGTAGGTGCGAGAAGCCCAATTGCCGGATGCCGCGCAGGCGTTGCACAAAGGGGTGGTCGATCACCGCCAGCTCAGCCCGGTCCAGGCTGACCACCCCGTGGATGGGGTCGCGAATCTCCGGTGGGGGGGGCGAGGGCGCCATAAATCGGATGTGACGGTCCAAGGCGGGTCCTGGCGGCGTTCCGCTGCGCCATCGGGTCGAGCGGGGAGGGAAGCGGGGGGCGGAGTATGGTATACCCCTGCGTCCTCCTTTTCGCTGGTCACCCGCGGCGACCCGCTCTGAGCGCGTATGTTTCCCATCGTAGAGCTAAGACAGATCCGGGCTGGCGATGTGCTGTTCCACAACAGCCTGGGGTTCGCCCTCGTGGATGACGTGGTGGGAGGGGCAGCGCGCCTCGATTGGGAGAAGGCGGGAAACCAGCGCCCCAATCGGGTGCCGGTCGACGCCCTCGTGCGCGACTATCGACAGTGCGTGCCCTACGGACTGTTCGCCCGCTCCCTGGCCGGCCGCACCGCCCTGCGGGAATTCTCCGCCGCCGAGCCGGGGCGCACCCTGCGCTGGCTGGCCCGCGAGTTGGGTGGCAACCAGTCGCGCGACGACCTGATGCAGTGGCTCAACGCCCGCGGCATCGTGCCCACCCAGCGCTTTCCCCGCTGGTGGGAGGAGGCCGAGGCCCAGGTGGCCGGAGATCCGCGCTTTGTCTGGCAAAACGATCGGCTGACCATCAGCCCCGACGAGCGCCTCGCCCGGCCGCGCGCCCTGCCCCTCGACGGGCTCTACGCCCTCTTCTACGCCGAGGATCCCGTCGGCCGCTGGCAGCTCGCCCAGGGGCTTGGCGAAGAGGGGCGGGCCCGCTTGCTCGCCCAGGCCCTCGCCGCCCGCGACGCCGACGCCATCTGCCTTCTGCTGCGCGGCCTCGCCACCGTGCCGGCCGAGTTCAACGAGCCCCTGCGCGAGCTGGCCGTGCAGAGCGATCCCATCCTCTGCGCGGTGCTCCTCGATCGGGGCGTGCCCGACGTGCTCCTCGACGTGGCGCGCCGGGCCAGCCACCGCGATCAGCGCGCGGTGGTGCGCCGCACCCTCGTCGCCCTGACCCCGGCCCAGCGGATGCGGGTGGTGCTGCACCTGATCGAGCGGGCCCTGGGCACCGAGAATGGGCACAGCGCCGCGGTCTTCCTCACCGACCAGGTGCCGGGCGGGCCCAACCAGCTCCTCGCCACCCTGGAGACCGATGGGAGCGTGGCGCCGACCCAGTTTGCGCGGGCCTTGGAGTGGCTGCACAACCGGCAGGCCGAGAGCACGATCGACCACACACCCTTGCCGGTGGAGCCCCTGCTCTCGCACCTGCGCCCCCTCGCGCCCGAGCGGGCCTTCCCGGTCTCGATCGCCCTGGCGCGGGCGATGACGGCGCGCCATGCCCGGGGAGAGGCCGGCGGCCTGCCCGGCGCCCGGATGGTGAGCGGCGGCCGCATCGAGCTGGGCGTGGCCGAAGACACCACCCCCTCTGACGATGTGCAAGCGGCGATGCGCCTCATCGCCGAGCTGCTGGTGGGTGCGGTGCCGAGAAACGAGTCCCTGCGCGGCGATGAGTTGCTGGCCCACATCACCGCGCTGGTGACGGGTGTTGCACCGGAGTGGACGGCGGTGGCCGCCCGCGCCCTGGCGGCCGACCACAGCATTCGGCCCAAGACCGGGCTTGACCTCTGGGAGCAGCTCGAGCTGGGCGCGGCCACCGCCCGCGTGCGCGAAGAGTCGCCGCGCTTCTCGGCGGCCCGCCTCGATGTTGCCCACGACACGCACATCGGCCTGCTCAAGAGCCGCCTGTCGCAGACCAACCAGGACGCCCTGTACTGGCAGGTCGACGGGCCGATGTCCCTGCTTGTGGTGGCCGATGGCATCAGCGTCTCCACCGCCGGCTCCGGCAACCAGGCCAGCCAGATCCTGGTGCAGGAGATGGCCCGCCAGTGGGACCAGAGCGTCGACCACCTCCTCGCCGCCGATGAGGCGATGATCCACCGCTTTTTGGACGAGGCCCTCGCCCACGCCAACCGGTCGATCTGCGAGGCGGCGGTGCGGGCGGCGGGCGGTGACCTGGGGCGCAACATCCCGATGGGCACCACCGCCCTCGTGGTGGTGGTGCGCGGCGACCGGGCGCTGATGGCCTGGCTGGGCGACTCGCGCATCTACCTTGTGGGCTCCTTCGGGGTGGCACAGCTCTCGGCCGACCAGAACCTGCGCGGCGAGTGGCTGCGGAGCTGGCAGACCAACACCCCGGTGGAGCTTGGCAGCGATGGCTACGCCCTGGTGGGCTACTGCGGCCACTTCGACGATGAGGGGCACCCGCGCGCCATCGCCGCCGGCCACCGCAGCCTCACGCTGCTGCCGGGCGAGCTGCTGGTGCTCTGTTCGGATGGGGTGACCGACTACGCCGCCGACGACGCCGGTGAGATGGCGGTGATCCTCGAAGAGATCGCCCGCAAGCCCGATCTCGGCATGGCCTGCCGCGCGCTGGTCGACAAGGCCAACGAGGGCGGTGGCGGCGACAACATCACCGTGGTCCTGGCGCGCCTGATCTGGTAGCGCCGCCAGACGAACAAAGCGGGGTTAGGGCGGGGCTCCTCTGGGAGTCCTCGTGAGCACATTCCGGCAAGCCCTGTCTGAGCGGGTGGTCCTCTTCGACGGCGCGATGGGCACCGAGATCTACAACCGCGGCGTCTTCATCAACCGCTGCTACGACGAGATGTCGGTGGCGGCCCCCGACATCGTCCGCGAGATCCACGAGTCCTACCGGCGGGCCGGGGCCGAGGTGCTGACCACCAACACCTTTGGCGCCAACCGCCTGCGTCTACAGCCCTTCGGCCTCGCCGAGCGGATGGAGGCCATCAACGCGGCCAGCGCCCAGATCGCCCGCAAGGTGGCCGGCGACAAGGCCTGGGTGGCCGGCTCGATCGGCCCACTCGGCGCCACCCTGCGGCCCGTGGGCAAGCTCTCGCCCGGCGACGCCTTCACCGAGTTTCGCGATCAGGCGCGGGTCCTCGCCGAAAACGGCGTCGATCTCTTCGTGCTGGAGACCTTCGCCCAGCTGAACGAGCTGTGGCAGGCGGTGCGGGCCGTGCGGGCGGTCTCCGACCTGCCGATCGTCGCCTGCTTGACCTTTCCGGTGGCCGGCCTCTCCGACGCCCAGGTGGAGGGCAGCACCCCCGAAGACGCCGTGCGGACGATGTCGGCCTGGAAGATCGACGCGATCGGCACCAACTGCAGCCAGGGGCCCCGCGGCATCCAGGGCGTGGTGGAGCGCATGCTGGCCATCACCGACAAGCCTGTGGTGGCCATGCCCAACGCCGGCCTGCCCCAGGTGGTGGAGGGCCGCACGATCTACCTCGCGGGCCCCGAGTACATGGCCGAGTATGCGCGCCGCTTCGCGCAGATCGGCGTGCGCGGCATCGGCGGCTGCTGCGGCACCACCCCGCGCATGATCCAGGAGATGCGGGTCTTTTTGCGCTCGATCTCGCCGGCCCACCGGGCCCCCGCCGTCGAGGTGGAGCGCGCCCCCGCCCAGGCGGCGGTCGCCGATGTGCCCGTGGTGCCGGTGGCCGAGCGCAGCGACTTCGCGCGCAAGCTCACCAGCGGCAAGTTCTGCGTCTCGGTGGAGCTGGAGCCGCCCCGCGGCATCGATCCGGCGCGGGCCCTCGAAGGTGCGGCCCTGCTCTACCGGGCCGGCGTCGACGTGGTCAACATCGCCGATGGCCCCCGGGCGGTGGCGCGGATGGGGCCCACGGCCCTGTCGCACCTCGTGCGCAAGCGGGTGCCGCCGATGGAGACGGTGGTTCACTACTGCTGCCGCGATCGCAACCTCCTGGGCATGCAGATGGACCTGCTGGGCGCCCACGCGGTCGGGCTGCGCAACATCCTCGCGGTCACCGGCGATCCGCCCAAGATGGGCACCTACCCCAATGCCACGGCCGTCTTCGACATCGACAGCATCGGCCTCATCAGCTTCATCCAGCTTTTGAACCGCGGCATGGACTTCTCGGGCCAGCCGATCGGCGGGCGCACGGCGCTCTTTGTGGGGGCCGGCTGCAACCCTGGCCACATCGACCTCGATCTCGAGGTGGAGCGCTTCGGCCGCAAGGTGGAGGCGGGGGCGGAGTTCTTTTTCAGCCAGCCGGTCTTCGATCCGGCCCTGCTGGAGCGCTTCTTGGACCGCACGGCCCGCTGGGGCCATGTGCCCTTCCTGGTGGGCATCATGCCGCTCGTCAGCCTCAAGAACGCCGAGTTCATGCACAACGAGGTGCCCGGGATGCAGGTGCCCGCTGCCGTCCTGGCCGCCCTGCGCGCCGCGCCCAGCAAGGAGGCCCAGCGCGAGCTTGGCGTGATGTTCGCCCGCGACGCCCTGCTGCAGGTGAAGAGCCACCCGCGTGTAAAGGGCGTGTATGTCTACCCGCCCTTCGGCAGCTACCGGGCCGTGCTGCGCGTGCTCGAAGGGGTGATCGAGCCCCACGCCGACGCCGAGTCGGTGGCGCCCCCGATCGCCGAGCTGGTGAAGGGCGGACACGGCTGAGGCGTTGAGAGGGAGCGCCGCACCGGTGGGTGGCGCGCTTGACGAGAGGTGCGCAGCGACTTACGCGGCGCGCGCCTTTTTACCCGTGGCAATGAGGAATACCCCATGAACCGTTCTTTCCTTCGCGGCCTCTCCTTCGCGCTCGGCCTCTCCCTGGTGGGCGGCCTGTCCTTCTCCTCCTCTGACGCCTTCGCCAAGAAGAAGGACAAGGGCAGCGAGACCGAAGCCGAGGAAGTCATCGAGATCGTCGTCACCAACATCAAGGCGATCGACGACGTCTTCGCCCCGGCCGGCGCCATGCTGACCAACCTGAAGACCGCTCAGGACGGCATCAAGGCCATGAACACCGGCATCGTGACCGCCATGGGCCTGCCCGAGGGCACCCCGGTGGCCGACGCGCTCGCCGAGCTCAAGAAGGCCGCCCCCGGCATGCTGACCGTCAAGATGGACGGCATGAAGCCCAAGGTGGACGTCAAGCCCGAAGCCCCCGAGAACGTCAAGAAGGCCGTTGAGTCGATCAACGCCGGCGGCGAGGGCATCGTGGCGGCCATCAAGGCCATGACCGAGATCCCCGAGCAGATCAAGACCACCGTCGATGCGGCCAAGGCCCTGCCCGCCCAGGTCCCCACCATCGCCAAGGACGCTGGCCTCAAGCCCACCGAGATCCCCAAGCTCGTCAAGACCGTCGGCGGCAACGTGAAGGCCGTCGCCCAGATCCCCGAGCAGGCCAAGTCGACCGGTGAGGCCGCCAAGGCCTCCGTCGAGATCATCAAGGGCCTCGGCGGCTGATTCAGCCCGCTGATCCCAATCAAAGACGCCGCTGGCTCCCCGCCAGCGGCGTTTTTGTCTTTCTGGAGGACTGACCATGTGGTCGCGGCGTCGGTTTCTGTCTTTGGGCGTCGCGGGCGGCGGCGCCGCGCTGCTGCTGGGCCTGGCACCCGCCCGCGAGGTGCAGATCCTCGACGCCCTGGCCGATCGGCTCTTCTTCGCCCCCGGGATGCCGAAGCCCTCCACCCTCGGCGCCGGCGCGCGGGCCTGGGCCTTCGCGATGGAGCTGCCGGCCTTCGATCGCGCCCAACTGCGGGGACTGCTGCGGGCGATCGATTGGGGGCCCTGCCTGCGCTGGGGGGCGCGCTTTCCCAACCTCGGGGAGGCCGAGCAGGACGCGATCCTCACGGCCCTCTGTGAGGCCGAGGCGCTCACACCGCGCCTCGCGCTCCAGGCCCTGCGACAGCTCCTGGCGATGGGCACCTTCACCCACCCCACCGTCTGGGCCGCCATCGGCTACGACGGGCCCACGATCGGGCTCCAGGCCTGGGAGGAGGGCCCATGACGCGCCATCAGGTGGTGGTGATCGGCTCGGGCGCGGGGGGCGGGACGGCGGCGCGCACCCTGGCCGAGGCCGGCCTCGACGTGCTCCTGCTGGAGATGGGCGCGGCCCTGGGGCCTGAACAGATGCGTCAGCGCGAAGAGCAGATGATCCCGCAGCTCTTTCAAGATGCCGGCGCGCGGCGCACGGTCGATCAGACGATCACCGTCCTCCAGGGCCAGGGCCTGGGGGGATCGACGCTGCACAACCTGAACCTCGTGAAGCGCATCCCGCCGGCCCTGCTTGAACAGTGGGAGCGGAGTCAGTCGCTGGCCGGTCTGTCGGCTTCGTTGACAGAGGACTATGACTGGGCCGAGCGGGAGCTGAAGGTCTCGCGCATCGAAGATCATCAGGTGAACCGGGCCAACCAGCTCTTCTCCCAGGGCTGCAGCGCGCTCGGGCTGCGGCAGGCGCGGCTGCTCCACAACCGGGTGGGCTGTGTGGGCAGCGGCTTCTGTGAGCTCGGCTGCGCCTACAACGCCAAGATGAACAGCGCCCGCGTGATGATCCCGGCGGCGGTGGCGGCCGGCGCGAAGGTGGAGACGGGCCTGCGCGTGACCCAGATCACCAGCCGCTTCGGCCGGGTGAACGGTGTGCGCGTTCAGTCTGCCGACGGCCGCCCGCGCCAGATCGGGGCCGATGCCGTGGTGCTGGCGGCCTCGGCGACCAGCTCGGCGGCCCTGGTGCTGGCCAGCGGCCTCGACGACCCCCACCGGCGCAGCGGGCGGGGCCTGCACCTGCATCCCGGCACCACCGTGGCCGCCCTCTTCGACACGCCGGTGAAAGCCTGGTCGGGCATCCCCCAAAGCATCGAGTGCACCGAGCTCCTCGACGCGGTCGACCCCAACAAGCGGGTGTGGATCGTCCCGGCCTTTGCGCATCCGGCCGGGGCGGCGGGGCTGATGAGCGGCTTTGGCCCCGAGCTGATGGGCCTGATGCGCCAGTACCGCCACCTCGCCGCCGCGGCGCCGATGCTCCACGACTACGGCGCCGGGCACATCACCGCCACCTCCGATGGTCGGCCGCGCATCCACTACCGCCTCGATCCCGGCGACTCGCGGGCCCTGGCCCAGGGCATGGCGATGACGGCGCGCATCTGGCTGGCGGCCGGGGCCCAGCGGGTGATCCTGCCCGGCATCCGGCCGATCTTCGTCTCGTCGCTGGCCGAGGCGGCCCGGGTGGAGGCCTGGGATGTCCAGCCCCTGGATCCGCCGCTGGTGGCCGTTCACCCCCAGGGAGGCCTCGCCATGGCGGGAGACCCGCGGCGTGGGCCGGTGGACCCAGAGGGCCGGCACCGCGGGGCGCGGGGCCTCTATGTGGCCGATGGCAGCCTCTTTCCGAGCTCGACCGGCGTGCCGCCGCAGCTCACGATCTACGCGCTCGGGCGGCGGGTGGGGCGCACTGTGGCGCGGGACCTGGGCGCGGGCTGAGCGGTGCGGCTGGGTGTGGGTGGCGCCGGGATTGCCTTTTTTTGCGGGTGGGGCGCTGCACCCAGCGTGCGGCGCCTCCGCCTTGCGCAGGCGATCAGGGAGGGCCTCTCCCTTCGCGCGCTCGGCCTGGAGGGCGCGCAGGGCTTCGTCGCGGGCGCGCTTCTCTGTGATGCGCACGCGCTCGGCGTCGATGCAGGATCGGTGGGCCTCGTTTCGGTCGCGGTGGGTCTTAAAGGTCTCCAGCACCGAAAGTGGCGTCTTCCAGGATGGGGTGTCGCAGGTCTTCGGGGTCGTCGCGACGGGGGTGGGGCCGCGGCTCAGGATCGACGCCGTCGGGCCGACGGGTAGTGCGCACGGTGGCGGGGCACCGAAGCGCGGAACGCACTGTGGAGCGCGGAGGCGAGGCGTGTGTCTTCAGGAGAGCTTGGGCTCCACACCCAGCGCGCGGAGCTGCGCCTCCATCTCGCGCAGGCGCTTTGCGAGGGCCTCTTGGTTTGCCTGCTGTGCCAGGCGTGCGTGCTCGGATTCCTGGAGGGCGTGCTCGGATTTCTCTCGGGCGCGCAGGGCTTCCTCGCGGGCGTGCTCGGCTTCGTCTCGGGCGCGCAGGGCTTCATCGCGGGCGCGCATCTCCGTGATGCGCACGCGCTCGGCGTCGAGACGGGAGCGGTTGGCCTCGTTTCGGTCGCGGTTGGTCTTGAAGGTCTCCTGCACTGCCATGGCGTCTTCCAGGATGGGGTGTCGCAGGTCTGCGGGGACGTCGCGACGGGGGTGCGGCCGCTGCTCAGGGTCGAGGCCATGGGGCCGACGGGTGGTGCGCACGGTGGCAGGGCGCCGAAGCGCGGGCTGCGCTGTGGGGCGTGGAGGCGAGGCGTGTGTCTTCAGGAGAGCTTGGGCTCCACACCCAGCGCGCGGAGCTGCGCCTCCATTTCGCGCAGGCGCATTGCGAGGGCTTCTTGGTTTGCCTGTTGTGCTATGCGTGCGTGCTCGGATTCCTGGAGGGCGTGCTCGGTTTTCTCGCGGGCGCGCAGGGCTTCATCGAGGGCGCGCTCGACTCCCTCGCGGGCGCGCTTCTCCGTGATGCGCACGCGCTCGGCGTCGAGGCGGGAGCGGTACGTCTCGTTCCAGTCGCGGTTGGTCTTGAAGGTCTCCAGCACGGACATGGCGTCCTCCAGGATGGGGTGTTGCAGGTCTTCGGGGACATCGCCCCAGCGCTCGGCCTCGGTGAGGAAGGCCAGCCACCGGCGGAGCGGGAGGGGGGTGGCCTCGGGCGGGCTGCGCCGCCAGCGGTTGAGCTCTACGACGTGGATATCGAGATCCTGATGGAGGCGGAGCGCCTCTTCCGGATCCCATAGACCGAAGCGGTGGTGGAAGCGAGCCGCGTTTCGGAAGAGATTGCGGTTGAGGAGCCAGATGGAGATGACGGGCCGCAGAGCCTCGTAGCCGTCGCCCTCGTGGAGCTGCTCTTCGTAGAGATCGGCCCAGGTGTAGAGGATGCGGGCCCGTAAGGCGGTGTGGTTCCAGGTCTGCATCTCGACTTGGAAGATGCGGCCGCTGGCATCGATGGCCTTGACGTCGACCGAGGTGTGATCGTCGCCGACGAAGTCAGGCAGGTGCACGGGGTTGCGGTGCTCGACGGTGACGATGGGCGCTGCCCGATCGAGCAGGGCGTTTAAGAAGTCGACGAGGAGGTGGGCACGGGCGGGATCGGCGAAGAGCGCGCGAAAGACGCAGTCGACGCGGGGGCTGATCCCGGTGGCCCGGCGACGACGAAGGCGAAGGGGGGGCATCGGCCAGCCCTAAGACCCCTCCCGCGCAGGGTCGGACAGTAAATGCCCGTAACAAGTGTAACCATGAATGTTACGCGCCGAGCCCGCCCTCGACGAACTGGTAGGCGGCCCGCGCCGGCACCTGAAGGAAGCGACCCTCCTCGAGGAGAAAGCCGGTCAGCGCGCCGCCGTAGATGCAGCCGGTGTCGAGGCCCAAGGTGTAGGGCCGGTGGTCCTGCAGCCCGCGCATGGCGTCGTGGCCGTAGATCACCAGCGTCTCACCCCGGTAGAGCTGCCACCAGAAGGGCGCCAGGGGATCGACATCATCGGGCCAGCGGCGCATCGTCACCCGCTGGGAGCGGCTGGTGCCGGCGAGGCCCTCCTTGGGGTGAACGCCGGCGTGGACCGCCAGCCAGGCCTGGCCGGTGGGAAGGCTGCCGCCGAGGTAGAGCGGCCGGCTGGCCAGCCAGGCCTGGGCGCGCTCGGGGAGGCGGCGGCTGGCCTTGTCGTCGCCCCAGTGCTTGAGCATGCGCAGGTCGTGGTTGCCGAGGATGACCTCGCAGCCGTGCTCTTCGATCAGCGCGAAGACACCGGCGGGATCGGGCCCCTTGCGAAAGAGGTCGCCCAGGAGGATGACCCGGCTCGCCTGGGCGGCCGCCAGCAGGGCGGCCAGTTCGTCGGCGCAGCCGTGAACGTCGCCGACGAAGAGCGTGCGCTCATCCACGATCGAGCAGGGCCAGGGCCTGGAGGGAGATCGCCTCCATGTCATCGGCGCGCACCGCGGCGAGGGCGGTCACCGCGGCCTGGGCGGCGCGCACGGTGGTGACGCAGGGCACGCCAAAGCGCAGGCCGGCGAGGCGCAGGGCGGTGCCGTCGGTGACGCCCTTCTTGCCGGTGGGCGTGTTGATGACCAGCTTGATGCGGCCGTTGCGCACGTGGTCGACGCAGTCGGGGCGCCCTTCGCGCACCTTGTGCACCAGCTCGGCCGGGATGCCGGCCTCGGCCAGAGCAGCGTGGGTGCCGCGGGTGGCCAGGAGCTGGTAGCCCATCTCCAGCAGCGGGCGGGCGATGCTCGGCAGGGCGTGCTTGTCGCCGTCGCGCACGCTGAGGAAGATGCCGCCTTCGCGGGGCAGCTTCATCCCGGCCGCCATCAGGGCCTTGGCGTAGGCCTCGGCGAAGGTGCGGCCAATGCCCATCACCTCGCCGGTGCTGCGCATCTCCGGGCCGAGGACGACGTCCTTCACCGTGAAGCGCCGCCAGGGGAAGACGGGGGTCTTGACGTAGAAGTGGCCGTCCTGGCGCGGGGCGAGGGGGCCCAGGTCGCGCAGCTTCTTGCCGAGGGCGAGGTGGGTGGCGAGGCGGGCCAGGGGCAGGCCGGTGGCCTTGGCGACGTAGGGCACCGTGCGGCTGGCGCGGGGGTTGACCTCGAGGACGTAGACGACACCGCGCTGGATGGCGAACTGGATGTTGACGCAGCCGATCACGCCGAGGCGCCTGGCGATGCGGGTGGTGACGTCGACCATCTCGGCGCGGTTCTCGGCCGAGAGCGCCACGGGCGGGAGCACGCAGGAGGAGTCGCCGGAGTGAACGCCGGCCTCCTCGATGTGCTCCATGATCGCCGCGACGTAGACCTCCTCGCCGTCGCAGAGCGCGTCGACGTCGTACTCGATGGCGCCGTCGAGGTAGCGGTCGATCAGCACGGGGTGCCGCTCGCTCACCACCAGGGCCTCTTCGAGGGCGGCCTGGAAGTCGGTCTCGCCGTAGCAGATGTGCATGGCCCGCCCGCCAAGGACGTAGCTGGGGCGCACCAACACGGGGAAGCCCATGCGATGGGCGGCCGACCAGGCCTCGCCGCGGGTGCGCACCATGGCGCCCTCGGGCTGGCGCACGCCCATCCCGCTGAGCAGGCTGTTGAAGCGCTCGCGATCTTCGGCGAGGTCGATGGCCTCGGCGGGGGTGCCGAGGATGGGGCCGATGCGGTGGCTCAGCTTGAGGGGGGTCTGGCCGCCGAACTGCAGGATGACGCCCCGGGGCTTCTCGCGGGCCAGCACCGAGCCGACATGCTCGGCGGTGATGGGCTCGAAGTAGAGCTTGTCGGAGGTGTCGTAGTCGGTGGACACCGTCTCGGGGTTGTTGTTGACCATCACCGCGATGAGGCCGGCCTCGCGCACGGCGGCGGCGGCGTGGCAGCAGCAGTAGTCGAACTCCAGGCCCTGGCCGATGCGGTTGGGCCCATTGCCGAGGATGACGACGCGGTCGATGGTCTCGTCGCCGGCCTCGTCCTCGCTCTCGTAGCAGGAGTAGAGGTAGGGGGTGTAGCTCTCGAACTCGGCGGCGCAGGTGTCAACACGCTTGTATACAGGTGTGACACCGTCCTCGCGGCGGCGGCTGGCCACGGCCTCTTCGGTGGTGGCGAGGATGCGGGCGAGGTGATCGTCGGGGAAGCCCAGGCGCTTGGCCCGCAGCAGCTCTTCGGCCGAGATGCTCGACAGGAAGCGCCCGTCCAGCTGCTGCTCGAAGGCGACGATGCTGGCCATCTGGTGGAGGAACCAGCGGTTGATCTGGGTGATCCGCCAGATGGCGGTGGGGTCGAGGCCGCGGCGCAGGGCCTCGAAGACGGCGGGCAGGCGATCGGGGGTGGGGATCGCCAGCTTCTCGTGCACCTTCTCGTCGCTCCAGGCCTTGGCGTCGGCGTAGCCGCCCTCCAGGCTGGAGATGGCCTTGAGCAGGGCCTCGGGGAAGGTGCGGCCGAGCCCCATCACCTCGCCGACGGCCTTCATCTGGGTGCCGAGGGTGGGGTCGGCGCCGGGGAACTTTTCGAGGTTCCAGCGCGGGATCTTGACGACCACGTAGTCGAGGCTGGGCTCGAAGCAGGCCGGGGTGACCCGGGTGATGTCGTTCTTGATCTGGTCCAGCGTGAGCCCAACGGCGAGTTGGGCGGCGATCTTGGCGATCGGAAAGCCGGTGGCCTTGCTGGCGAGGGCGCTGCTGCGGCTCACCCGCGGGTTCATCTCCACGATCATCACCTCGCCGTCTTCGGGGTTGACGGCGAACTGGATGTTGGAGCCCCCGGTCTCCACGCCCACGGCGCGAATGATGGTGCAGGCCATGTCGCGCAGGCGCTGGTACTCGCGGTCGGTCAGCGTCATGGCCGGGGCCACGGTGATGCTGTCGCCGGTGTGAACGCCCATCGGGTCGAAGTTCTCGATGGAGCAGATGATGATCACGTTGTCGGCGAGGTCGCGCATGACCTCCAACTCGTACTCGCCCCAGCCGAGCAGGCTCTTCTCGACGAGGACCTGCCGGGTGGGCGACAGATCGAGGCCGAGGTTCACGATGTCGCGGAACTCGTCGACATTGTAGGCCACGCCGCCGCCCTGGCCGCCCAGGGTGAAGGAGGGCCGGATGATCGCCGGCAGGCCGACCTTCGGCAGCAAGGCCTCGGCCTCGGCGAGGGTGTGGGCGGTGCCCGAGGGGGGCACGGGCATGCCCACCTCGATCATGCGCTGCTTGAACTTCTCGCGATCCTCGGCCACGGCGATGGCGTCGGGCCGGGCGCCGATGAGGCGCACCCCGAACTTGTCGAGGATGCCGGCGTGGTGCAGTTCCATCGCCAGGTTGAGGCCGGTCTGCCCCCCCACCGTCGGCAACAAGGCATCGGGACGCTCGATCTCGATCACCTTGAGGGCGAAGTCCAGCGTGAGCGGCTCGACGTAGGTGGCGTCGGCCACCTCGGGATCCGTCATGATGGAGGCGGGGTTGGAGTTGAGCAGGACCACCCGGTAGCCCAGCGCGCGGAGCGCCTTGCAGGCCTGGGTGCCCGAGTAGTCGAATTCGCAGGCCTGGCCGATGACGATGGGCCCAGACCCGATCACGAGGATGGTCTTCATGGCCGGCCGGCTATCAAGCCCAGCGGCGCCGCGCCCCCCCGGCAGGTGGCTATGATGATGGTTGCGGTGTAACAGGCGTTACACCTTCGTTATGCGGACTCGATAAGCTCTTTCAAGAGGGTGTCGCCCAGGGCCTCGGCGGCGGAGAGGCCGAGGGGGCGAGTTGGGGCGCTGGAGGCCGCGACGACCTTGACGGCGTGGGGGATGGCGGGCTGGACGTGGGCGCGAAGGTGTTGGGCGTGGACGGGGCTCGTCACTTCGACGTTGTCGGCGAGGTGCTGCTGCCTCGTCAGATCCGCAGCGCGTCGGGCTGCGGAAGGAGCCTCGTGGGTGCTGAGGTCGAGGGCCGGCGCGTTGGCTTTGTTGAAGACCGCCAGCACAAAGGTCGCGCAGGACATTCCGCAACCGTCCACATCTGGGCAAAGCGAGTCATCCTCTCCCCACTTTCATTTGATGCTGAAGCCATGGGGGATGTTTTGCGGGTCTCGATCGACCGGATGCTCGGTGCGGGACGAGTGGGACAGGAGAGGCTGGAAATGTGCCAGCAGCCCCGCCCTCGCCGCCGTGGCGAAGGGGGCTCCGCGGGTGTGAAGGAGCCCGGAGCTGCATTCAAGCGGGCCCCTGGGCAGCGCTAAAGGCCCGGGAGCGGGCCGGTGGGCATGTCGTCGGCGACGTGGCCAAATTCGGTGTCCGGCTGGCCCAGGAGCTGCATCAGGCTGACGAAGAGCTGGTTGGTGGTGGCGGTGCCGTCGAGGTAACCGCTCATCTCCTCGATCTCCTCGACCGTGCCGGACTGGAAGTCGAGCCAGCGGCCGCCGCCCGCCTCGCCCACGGCGCCGAAGAGCAGGGCGGGCAGGTTGCGGGTCCAGTGGCGCCCCGAGCTGAACTCGCTCATCCACAGCACGAGGGTGGTGTCGAGGAGGTTGTCGCCATCGGCGTCAACGGCGGCGTCGAGGCGGCCGAGGAGGTCGGCGAGGCAGCTCATGTACCAGCGGTAGACCCACTCCATGCCGGGTTGGTAGTCGGCGTGCACCATGGCGTGCCAGTTGTCCCAAACGCTGGTGTCGACGATCGGGCCGCCGTTGTCGCCCCAAAGCCAGGAGAAGTCGTGATCGTGGCCGTTGGCGAACTCCAGGGTGGCGACCTTGGTGAGACCGCAGGAGAGCGCCGTGGCGATGATCTCGTTCATAACGGGGGCCGTGACGCTGTCGTCGTAGGTGTAGTCATAGCCAGACGGTGTGGAGAGCACCGGCGCGTTGCACTCGCCCACCCCGGCGGCGATACGGGCCTCGAGCTGACTGACCTTGTCGAGGTGGGCGGCGAGGCGGTCGCGGCCGGGGCGGTCGAGGTGTCTGTTCATCTGATTGAACTGACCCATCACCGCATCGAGGACCGAAGAGCGCCGGGCGCGCAGGGCCCAGGCGTCGGCCGGGGAGAGGCTGCTGTCGCCGAAGATGCGCGCCAGGGCGACAAAGGGGTCGTTGTAGGCCTGGATGGGGTCGTAGGGGCCGTAATAAAAACGGTCGGTGGTGTAGATGCCCTCCCAGGCGGTGCCGCCGACGGTAAAGTCGAGGCGGTCGAAGGGGGCCTCGCCGGCGAGGCGCTCGGCCACCTGCTGCTCGAAGGTGGCGCTGGCGGCGGTGAGGACGGCGGAGTCCTGCACATAGAAGGGCCGGCCGGTGAACAGGGTGAGGTTGGCGTTGTCGTGAGAGTTGCCGACGGTGTTGTAGCCGGGCGCCCGGTTGTCGAGCCCCGTCACCACCACCATGCGGTCTTGGAAGGCGGAGAGGGGCTCCAGCACGAAGGGGAGACTGAAGCTCCGTTCACTGCCCGTGGGCACGAACTGGGGGAGCACCGTGCCCTGGGGCGTGTGGACGATGAGCAGACGTTTGGGGCCGGGGCCGGGAGCGCCGGTGTCCTCGGCTCGACCGGCCTTGGCGAAGAAGGGGAGCAGGCTGGCCGCGAGCCCGCCTTTCACGAAGCGACGGCGGCTGGTGGGGTTCATGGCGTCTGCTCCAGGGCCGGGCGGTACCGCATCGGGTCGGTGAGGGAGATGTCGACGAGCAGGCTGCGCAGGTCACCGTCGCTCTCGGCGAAGCGCGTGGACAGTGCCCGCAGGGTGCAGGCGTCTTCGGCCTCGGCGGCGCGGCCGACTGCATACTCAAACCAGCGTTGGGCGTAGCAGGCCCGCGCCCGCTCCGAGCTGGCCACCAGGGCGAGGAGCTCGGCTGCGCCGTCAAAGTCGCCGGCCGGCTCGTCGAGGCTCCCGCTGGCGTCGATCGGGTGGCCGTCGGGCCACAGGTCGCGCCACTCGCCGGCGGGCCCGTAGTGCTCAAAGGCGAAGCCGACTGGATCGATGCGCACATGGCAGGCGGAGCAGGCGGCGTCGGTCCAGTGGGCTTCGAGCTGATCGCGGACCGTCTCGGTCTCCTCCTCGATCTCGGGCAGAGTGGTATTGATGCCGGGCGGCGGGTCGAGGGACTCGCAGAGGAGCTGCTCCAGCACGAAGGCGCCGCGGCGCACGGGGGCCGAGCTGTTGGTGTGGGCGTGGGCTGCCAGCCAGCCCAGGCGGGTGAGCAGGCCCGGGCGGGTGGCGGCGTCGAGGCTGACGCGCTGCCAGCCGGTTTCCGGAGCCGGCAGGCCGTAGAGGGGGGCGAGGTTGGCGTCGACCCAGGTGGTGGTGGAGAAGAAGAGGCTGTCGTAGGTGCCCTCGCCCAGCCAGACCACTTCGGTGGTGAACAGATCGGCCTCGGTCTTCAGGCTGCTGACCGTGTCGGGGCCCCAGTTGGGGTAGAGCGCCGGGTCTTTGTTGATGGTGTCGAGCTGATCAAGGCGCAGCCAGTCCTGGTGAAAGCGCGCGACGACGCCGACCATGTCGGGGCTCTGCACGAGGCGCTGGGCGGTCGCCAGCAGCTCTTCGCGCGTGGACAACGCACCGGCGGCGGCGGCGGCGCGCAGGGCCTCATCGGGGGGAGCGTCGGTGTACAGAAAGGCGAGACGGGCCGCCAGCGTGTGGGGGTCGACGGGGACCGGGCCGCCGGCCTCGGCCCCGGCGCCGCGGGGGTCGAGGTAGAGGGCCTGGGGCGACTGGAGCATCACCTCGACGCCCATGCGCACGGCGGTGTCGACGTCGACGCCGGCGTCGAGGAAGCGGGTGAGTAGGGCGCCCTCGGCCTCGGTGAGGGGGCGGCGGAAGGTCAGCGCGCCCTTTTCGAGCAGGAAGCGGCGCGCGCAGTCGAGCTCGGCCTCGTCGGCGGCGCAGGCGAGGTCTGCGGGGAGCGAGAGGGCGGCGGCGGCGGCCTCGGCGGCGAGCTGGATCGACTCGGCGCCGGCCGAGGAGACGGCGTTGGAGGTGGCCCAGGTGCGGAAGCCGTCGCCGCGCTCGCTGCGCGGGTAGAGGCCGCTCGGCAGGCGGACCCCGAAGACCGCGGCGATGAGGTTGGTGTACTGCACCTCGGTGAGCAGGCGGAGGGGGGCGCTGCCGGGGCGGATGGTGCCGTCGCAGGTCATCGGGGCGGGCACCGGGCTGGCACAGCCGCCGGGCTGCTGGAGGCGGCCAATCAGCTCGGTCATCACGGCGGTCTGGGCGTCGAGCAGGTCGAAGCGCTCGCCGCCGCCATGGCTGGTCTGGCCGGTGGGCTTGGCGAGGAGGAGCTCGGCGGCGTCTTCGTTCTCGGAGAGGAAGGCCGAGAGACGACTCCAGTTCTCGGCCTCGGCCCCTTCGGCCTCGAAGGGCAGCAGGACGTAGCGGCTGCCGCTGGCGGCCCCGCCCTCGACATGGCAGGTGACACAGTCGCCCAGCAGCGGCACGGCGCTCTGGGAGAAGAACTCGGCGTCGGTGACGCAGTCAGGGTCGGTGTCACCGTCGTCGGAGCCGCCCTCATCCTGGGTGGATTGGGTGTCGTCTTCGACGAGGGTGGACGGTTTACCGCCCTTCTCGGTCTGGCAGGCGAGCAGGAGCAGGAGCAAGGCTCTCATGGGGCGACTCCGGGGGCGGCGTCGAGGAAGCCGGGGGCGGCGGCCGGCAGGAGCTCGGT
>Ga0164294_10000384_pt1 | contig 41688 bp, 31 predicted proteins | sample GEODES005metaG_FD_111479 | JGI IMG/M metagenome (GOLD analysis project Ga0164294, IMG submission 111479) | Oligotrophic lake water microbial communities from Sparkling Lake, Wisconsin, USA - GEODES005 metaG | ecosystem: Environmental > Aquatic > Freshwater > Lake | place: USA: Sparkling Lake... | reverse complement strand
GCCTCTTGCAATATTCGAACGATCTGCTCGTCCGTAAATCTCGCTCGTTTCATCACTGCTCCTCAGGTGTGAGGAGCCATTATCTCTAAATCCTACTGGCTCGAAAATATCAGGACAGGTCACTGTTAGTAGCGATGAGCGATGAGAAATGGGCCATGATCATTTCTATTACAGTCGTGAGAGCCACCATAAAATAGATCAATCAAATTGGAATATTTACACCCTGCGGCCCATTGAGAAAAGCAAAGGGATTCAAAAACTGCCGGCGCCAAAACAAGCTTCGATCAACCTCGCTCAAGCCAGCTTCATCACACGTTGCCAGCCATTCGTGCTCAATCACCTTCACTTGATAGTTGATAATGTCGATCGCCTCTTGCTGCCCAAGCAAAAACACAGACGCCGCCGAAACACATAAGCCCACTTGACTAGCTCGCTCAGACCCACGAATCAACATCGCTTGCGAAGCCTGCTGCCCAGTTCGTGATTGAGGACAGATATCATAGGCGGGCGTTAAAGTTAGCTGATGCCCATCCCAAAACGCCGCATGATTACGAGCGTGATCGTCCGTATTACCAGACAAAATATTAAATACCAATCGAGAGAACAATTCACGCAAAGTAGACTTAGGCTCAACAAACCGGTGACGAATAATTTCTGCAAGCTTTTCGTAGCTCGCGTACGCCGCCATCATTTCATCAAGTTCAAACAATGTGAGTGCAGATACCATCGCATGCCTGCACCATAGCTCACCATGACGAACACGATCAAATCGCTCAATTAACAGCACATCCTTACCCATCGCAGAGCGCAGGCTTACCGATGGAACATTCAAACCAACCTTACGCGCCAAACGCATGGCTATAAACTCGGCTTTGACCACACTATAGAGATCATTACTCGCAGAAAATTTGGCAATGTATTTATGCCGGCCATCATCTAGCAATACTTTGGGTCGAGCACCTCCCAGTGAAGTGCCATGTAACAAAGCTGCGTCCAGATCAGGTGCAAGTTGTATCCCTCGCTCTACTTTTTCTGCTGCCGTTAAGAGCGACTCCAACGAGGATTGCTGAGAAAAACGCGGCTCATACAAAGTAGACGACCTCTGAAAATCCAGCGCTCCAATTCTGTCTGAGCCTGACTCCAGCAGATACGACAACTCATCGAGTTCGAACTGTAAAGAATCTGCCCCTCGGATTCCTAGCTTACGATTTATTAATACCCGGCGACCCCACGCATCGGGCGAAGCATCACGGAGACAGCTGGGCATACTCAAGCCAGATATCAATGGAATAGCACCTGACTGCAAAGAGAGTTCAGGCGAATACAGAGCAATCGCATCCTCTCGTGCCAGATAGCTGCGACCATAATTGAACACCAGCTGCTGCCCTTGTTTAGCAAGTACACCAGCCACCACAGGGTCTATGGCATTGGGTAGCCAAACCCAAACATACGCCTCTGAATACATAGTCGCGAACTCAGAAGTCATCGTTGACATCGACAGCGCTGGTTCTGACTGACTTTGGAAGCAAAGCCATTTTTTCCCGCTGAAGCGCCAATTTGGCAGATAGCTGCCGCTGATCCATCTCAAATAAAGGCACGCCACAAATGCTAGCCACTTCAAACACTGCACCGATAGAACAACCCGGGTCTCCGCGCTCAATTCGTTGAAGCAAGGCGCGAGAAATGCCAGCGCGTGCAGCCAAGTCCGTCGTGGTGAGTGCCTTGGCCAAGCGGGCTTCGCGCACGAGTTGCCCCACGAGCGCCAAGGCATCCGAGGTGTAGCGAGAGTAAGGACGGGACAGAGGCTTAACCATATTGACTCATTAATGACTCATAAAATCATTTAAGACTTATTAATGAATCAATTTTACATGCTTGAACAACGCAGTCAATACGTCTGAATCATTACGACAGCGTTAATTTACACCCGCCGCCTGAATTGATTGTGTATTTGGCATTTCTAGGGCAGTACTGATTTAATAAAAACCAGATAGTTCTCGATTAATGGACCAAAGCTAAGCGCTTGATTTGCCTGGCTCCGCGTCGCACAGCTGCGCTGACTCGCCATAAATAAATCAGCATCTCTCTAGGCCTGCAAAAATTTTCAATGGCATTGGGTAGAGATAAGTTTTGGTTATCAAGCAGTTAGAAACTGTGGTTTGCTTGAACACCGATGCGGACGGTTGATTCTTGCGCCAGCGCGGCGGCCTTGATCCGCTAAAAGCATTCATTTGTTTACTTCCGCTTCACTCTAGTAAATCAATATTGACAACCCCAGAAAGCTATAAAATAATATTAACTATTACTAACTATTAGTAAACAACATCATGGCCACCAGCGTTGCACTTAGCCCCCATTTTGAGACATTCGTTCGCGACCAAGTCGAAAGCGGTCGATACAATAATGTCAGCGAAGTCGTCCGAGCTGGGCTGCGCCTACTCGAAGATGCAGAAAGCCAAAAGGCTATTCAACTGCAAGCGCTACGCGCAGATATCGCAGGGGGAAAGGCAAGCGGAACACCGCAAGCTGCAGAACATGAATTCGAGAGACTACAATCAAAATATAAAAAACTAGCTAAAACTCAAGCCCGCTGATGCGGTTGCTGATCACACCTTTGGCTGCGCAAGATCTCGAAGAGATCGGTGACTTTATTGCTCAAGACAATCCGCAGCGTGCTAGTAGTTTTATCAGTGAGCTGAGGATGCAATGCAAGAAAATTTGCCTTAATCCCGCAGGCTATCGACTCCGCCCTGAACTTACTAATAATCTACGTTCATGCGCGCACGGTAACTACGTGATTTTTTTTGAAAATTCACAAGATCGAGTCACCATTATTCGAATACTGCATGGCGCAAGAGATATTCCCCCGGCACTCGATCCACTTTAAAACCTTATCCCACCCATTTGCGCGCATTCTGAAACATACGCGTCCACGGCGACTCTTCACCCCAGCCATCTGGATGCCATGACTGCTGCACCGTTCTAAACACACGCTCGGCGTGCGGCATCATCACGGTGAAGCGACCATCGTCCGTGGTAACCGATGTAATTCCTGAAGGCGATCCATTTGGATTGAGCGGATAACGCTCAGTAGCCTGTCCGTGATGGTCAACAAAACGAAGCGCGACTTTTACCTCACTTAGTTGACCGGTATGCGCAAAATTAGCAAAGCCTTCGCCGTGAGCAACCGCAATCGGCGTTTGGGTACCTGCCATACCAGCAAAGAAGATAGAGGGTGAATCCATCACCTCAACCATCGCAAACCTAGCTTCAAATTGCTCCGATTGATTGCGAGTAAATTTAGGCCAGTGCTCAGCGCCGGGGATGATGGACTTTAAACTGCTCATCATCTGACAGCCATTACAGATACCTAAAGCAAAGGTTTCGGGGCTATGGAAAAACGCAGAAAATTGATCCGAAAGTTTGGAGTTAAACAGTATCGTCTTCGACCATCCCTCACCAGCTCCCAGCACATCGCCGTAGGAAAATCCTCCGACAGCAATCAAACCTTTAAAATCTTTCAATGACACTCGATCTGCAATCAAATCGCTCATGTGCACATCGACCGCATCGAAACCCGACTGATCCATGACATACGCCGTCTCAACATGCGAGTTAACGCCCTGCTCACGAAGAATGGCGACCTTAGGCCGAACACCCTTTGCAATGAATGGCGCTGCGATATTGTCAGCAGGATTGAAGGTCAGCTTTGGTGTAATACCCGGATCTTTTTCATCGAGTAGCAAGTCGTACTCTTGATCTACGCAAGCGGGGTTGTCACGCAAACGCGCAATGCGCCAGCTTGTTTCACTCCACAGTCGGTGCAAATCAGCACGCTTGTGGCTGTAGATAGTTTTTGCGTCGCGAGTAAATTCAATCACATCTCGATCATTCAGTTTGCCGATGATATGGCTGCAAGCACCCAGACCATATTCGCGCAGCACATTCATTACATCCGATTTTTCAGAGGCTTTAACTTGTAATACGGCACCTAGCTCTTCATTAAACAATGCGCTCAAGGTGAGGTCATTACGACGTTGGTCAACTTGTGTGGCCCAGTTTTTGGAGTCGCCCCAATCAGCTGCATGCTCGCTTTCCATGGCAAGGATATCGAGATTGACGGATATACCTGTATGACCCGCAAAGGCCATCTCACACAACGTAGCAAACAAACCGCCATCAGAACGATCGTGATAAGCGAGTAAATGTCCGTCACGATTTAAACGCTGCACAACATTGAAAAAAGCTTTCAGATCATCGGCGCTATCGACATCTGGAACGTCATCGCCCAACTGCTGAACTACTTGTGTGAAGACGGATGCAGCGAGTCGATTCTTGCCACGACCCAGATCAATCAAAATCAGCGCGGTTTCACCTAGATCGGTACGCAGCTGAGGCGTGAGCGAACGCCTAACATCGCTGACGGGCGCAAAGGCTGACACGATCAGTGACACCGGAGACATCACGGTCTTGTCGCCCTCGTCATCTTTCCAGGTCGTGCGCATAGATAAGGAATCTTTACCCACCGGTATGCTGATGCCCAAGGCCGGACATAACTCCATACCCACGGCTTTCACGGTATCGAACAAAGCCGCGTCTTGACCGGGTTGTCCACAGGCGGCCATCCAGTTAGCTGAGAGCTTAATGTCAGACAGTGTTTCGATAGCGGCTGCCGCAATATTGGTGATGGCCTCGCCCACGGCCATACGACCAGAGGCTGGCGCATTAATCACTGCTAACGGTGTGCGTTCGCCCATCGCAATCGCTTCACCGAGATAACCTTGGTGGCTCATGGTAGTGACAGCGCAATCAGCAACCGGCACTTGCCAAGGGCCGACCATCTGGTCACGCACGGTATGCGCACCCACCGTGCGATCGCCAATCGTAATTAAAAAGGATTTATCAGCCACTGTTGGCTGGCGCAGCACGCGCTCTGCCGCATCGTCTAAGCTGATACCTGTTAAATCTAAGGCGACTTTCGGCGTCGCTTGGCGTTTTACATCGCGATGCATTTTGGGTGGCTTGCCCAACAAGACTTCCATGGGCATATCAACCGGATAGTTGTCATGCTCAGGATCCAGCACACGCAACTGCCGCTCTTCAGTGGCGATACCAACGACAGCAAAGGGACAGCGCTCACGCTCGCACATGCGAGTAAAGAGCGGCAAACTCGACGGTGCAATTCCGAGTACATAGCGCTCTTGTGATTCATTACTCCAGATTTCACGCGGTGACATGCCTGATTCTTCGAGATGAATTTTACGCAAATCAAATACAGCACCCCGACCAGCATCGTTGGTCAACTCTGGGAATGCATTCGATAAACCACCCGCACCGACATCATGAATCGACAGCACAGGATTACTTTCACCCATAGACCAGCAAGCGTTAATCACTTCTTGTGCGCGCCGCTGCATTTCAGGATTACCGCGCTGCACAGAATCGAAATCGAGATCAGCTGTATTCGCACCCGTAGCCATGGATGATGCAGCGCTACCGCCCATCCCTATGCGCATACCGGGACCACCGAGTTGTATGAGCAAACTACCGGGTGGCAAACCTTCTTTTTGGGTGTGTAGTGCTGAAATATTACCCATGCCGCCCGCAATCATGATGGGCTTGTGATAACCATACACGGTGCCCGCCACGTTTTGTTCGTAGCTGCGAAAATACCCCGCTAAATTAGGTCGTCCAAATTCATTGTTGAATGCTGCACCACCTATCGGACCATCAATCATGATCTGCAGTGGTGAAGCAATGCGCTCAGGTTTGCCCACGATGCCTGCCATGCCGCGCGTTTTGCGTTGGTCTGGCTGCGTCGTCACATCGAGCGCGTTTTCCCATTGCCTAACGGCGTGAGTCAGCATCAGATTGGAGACGGTAAATCCAGTTAAACCTGCCTTAGGTTTAGCGCCACGACCGGTAGCGCCTTCATCGCGAATCTCACCACCGGCACCGGTTGATGCACCGGGAAATGGAGAAATAGCGGTCGGATGATTATGCGTCTCGACCTTCATCAAAATATGCGTCAGCTCATCCGATGCACGATACGTACCGCCTTGATCAGCTCGCGCATAAAACCGCGATACGGTTGCGCCTTCAATCACCGATGAATTATCGGAGTACGCCACCACCGTGCCCTGCGGGTTAAGTTGATGGGTGTTACGGATCATCGCAAACAGTGAACGATCCTGCTTCTCACCATCGATGGTCCAATCCGCATTAAAAATCTTGTGTCGGCAATGTTCACTGTTTGCCTGCGCGAACATCATTAGTTCAACATCGGTAGGATTGCGTCCAGCACGCTGAAATGCCTCCAACAGATAATCGATTTCGTCATCCGATAATGCCAAACCGAGTGTGCTGTTCGCTTCTTCCAGCGCGGCTCTGCCGTGCTGATTTGATTCTATGTAGGCTAAGGGTTGCGCGGCCAATTCCTTAAACAGACCAACTGCTTCGGAAGTATCGTGAATAACTGCTTCAGTCATCCTGTCGTGCAAGAGTGCACTGATATGTTCGCGCTGGTGAGCATCGAGCGATTTTTTCTTGCCGAGCAATCCGGATTTGATTTGTACAAAATAACATATACCGCGCTCGATTCTATGCACCGCAGTCATGCCGCAGTTATGAGCGATATCAGTCGCCTTACTCGCCCACGGTGAGATGGTGCCGAAGCGTGGAATAACCAAAAATTGTTCACCTGATTCGTCAGCGCTAAATGCCTCGCCGTACGTCAGCATGGCGGTGAGATGGCGCTTGTCAGCATCACCCAACTGGGCGGCGCTATCAATGAAATGACAAAAACGACTGCTGAGTCCAGTGATCGCAGGATCAATAGCTTTCAGTTGTGCTAACAGACGTTGGAGACGAGATGCAGACAGGGCATTTGAACCCGGCAAAATGAGCATGGCAAAGAGGCAGTTGGCGAGACAAAACGGTACGAAATGACCGACGTTCGCGGGTTGGCAAAACAAGGCGAAATTATACCCTGCACATCGCTCACTCTAGATGCGCCATGAAAAATCGGGCGCATCTGGCAAAGATGCCTCGATCATCTGCCGCCGTGCTATCGTCTTTTACCTAATTTCTCCTTTTTAACCGCTCACCTCGCCATGTCGATACCCTTGATCAACTCGATTACCTCGATCAAATCCATCACCACCGAAAACCGCCGCGAAATCGTGCAACAAAGTCTCGCTATTGCACGTGACTCGCAATCGGTCTACACCGCCATTTTTGCCGACTCTGCACTGGCCGCAGCTTCGCATGCTGATGTAATGCGAGTGACCGGACAAACGCTCTCGCCTATCGCTGGCTTGCCTGTGTCAGTCAAAGATTTATTCGATGTCGAAGGTGAAGTCACTCTCGCGGGCTCGATCGCTTTACGCGACGCGGCTCCGGCAAAAGCCGATGCCACCGTCGTGGCGCGACTGCGCGCAGCGGGCGCTGCATTGATAGGTAAGACCAACATGACGGAGTTTGCCTATTCGGGTGTCGGTATCAATCCGCACTTTGGTACACCGGGTAACCCGGCTGATTCTTCGCGTATTCCTGGCGGTTCTTCCTCTGGGGCCGCCGTGTCGGTAGCGATTGGCAGTTGTGTAGCCGCGCTTGGCTCAGACACCGGCGGCTCAGTCAGAATTCCTGCAGCGCTCTGTGGTTTGGTCGGTTTTAAACCCACCATGCGACGCGTACCAACAAGCGGCGCATTGCCACTCGCACCGTCTCTGGATTCGGTTGGACCCATTGCGAGAAACGTCAGCGATTGTCTGCTGATCGATAGCTTGATCGCCGATCAAACGCTTACAACCCATGGGCTTGATTTAGCTGGTTTACGTTTGGCTATTCCAGAAGATATCGTGCTCGATGACTTGGACGACGCGGTCGCCAAGGCGTTTACTGCGGCACTATCAAAACTATCTGCGGCGGGCGTTCACATTACAGAAATCCCACTACCTATGCTTACCGAGGCTAAGGATTTGTATCTCATTTCACCTTACGAAGCATACCCTTGGCATAAAGAGTTACTCAGTAAACGAGCCAGTGAATACGACCCGCGAGTGGTGAAGCGCATCATGCTGGGTGCAGAAGCTACTCAAGTCGATAGTGATCGGCTACAACAAACGCGCGCGCTATGGCAGACGCGAGTTGAGCAAGCCATCGCAGGGTATGACGCGCTGGTGATGCCTACGGTTCCTATCGTGGCACCGAAGATCGATACATTAAATGCTTCCGAAACAAATTTCTTTGAAGCGAACCGCCTGCTGCTGCGCAATCCTTCCATTATCAATTTGCTGGACGGCTGTGCTGTGTCTCTACCGATTCACCGACCCGGTGATCTGCCAGTTGGGCTGATGCTCGCTTGCACTGCGATGTTGGATGCTCATTTACTATCCATAGCACTTGCCATCGAAAGTCACTTTGGTACGCTGTGAGAGCGTATCCACAGGTTGAATTTCGTTCAGGGTCATTACATTTTCAGCGCGCCTGTAGATGACGTTAGGTAGGTTCTTGCCATAGCGATCCTTCATTCCGTAAGGTTTGTTTTGTAAATCGCGGGAACTAAAAACAGCCACTACCTCATCGTAGCCACAGGCCAACCAATACTTAGCGGTGTTTTCCATTTGCTTAACAGAGGTGGGGTAATACCGCGACGAACCGAAATTGATATACACCCGACTCGGTTCATTCGCATCAAAAAAAGCTTCACCACCAATGATGGCGTGGCTCTTAATCAAACTATGCACCGCGATACCGCGCGAACTTTTTTCACACTCAGTAAATTCTCTGACGATGTGTAATCCTTCTGCATCAATCACATACAAGTATTTATAGGGTCGGTTATCGTAGCCTCCACAAGCAACCTCTTTAAATCGGCCTAAACCGGGGCGCGTGGTTTGCGTGTGCTGCTCCAAAACAAATCCATCGACTTCTAGAGGATTGCAGTCTGACGGCAATCGCAATTTGCCTATGCCGTGCAACACGCCCTGATGCACTTCTGCCTTCTGAACTAAAAATGATTCAATATCATTGGCTGACATGCTGACTACTCCCGTGGGCAGGGCAAAGGTTGAATTGCCCGGCGCATTCACATCGCTTGAAGACAGGTCGAGTTTTTGCTGATTTTTTTCTATCCAATCCTGAACATACGTGCGAATATAGGGAGGCGCCTCTGCATACGCATCAATAAATCGCCGTGAACGCATTTGTGGCGCTTGCGTAAAAGTCTGGTTGGATGAACGTAGGTGAGTGCGTTCGACTCTCACGGGCGATCGTCGCGCGTGAGCTAGGTGGTGCGTGAGTGATCTCATGATGCTTCCTTCACGTCGTTTTTTCAGGATGATTTAATTAGAATTATTCGGACGCGAAGAAAACCACGTCTCTGAATGGTTTCTCTTTTTGCAATTTTTGTACCAATCGACTTTGTTTTTTGTATCGACCAATAACGACGCAATTACGTGGTTAAACGCGATTCTGATGGCTGTTTGACGGTTGATTTGCGCATTACCTGCCCCAAGATGGGCGATGATCGATACAGTTAGGTGCGCCCTGCACCAGCACCGAACAAACTTCAAAGATTGTTTCCGTCAGGTTTTACGGATAACCTATAGAGGTTTTACATTTTCACGTGCAGTCATTTTGAAAAACGCAGGCAAAGACCTGCCCTGCAGAGAGCGATTTAATTCGCTGCTGTTAGATTTGTAGATATCTGGAGTCAAATGCGCTTAGCTGTAATCGGTGGCGGTGTCGTAGGTGTCAGCACCGCGTATTACTTGGCAGAAGCCGGGCACGAAGTCGCTTTATTTGAACGCTACGGTAACGTCGCTCAAGAAGCTAGCTTTGGTAACCTCGACTTAATGGGTCCGTCTGGACTCCGCTTGTGGGCCACACCGGGTGCGCCTTCACGAATTTTTTCTATGTTGTTTCGCCCTGAATCGCCATTGGCATTCAGCGCGCGATTCGAGCCAGCCATGTGGCGTTGGCTAAAACGCTCAATGTCGGAATCGGCACTCAGCCGTTTCAAACAAAATCAACAACGCCTATATCGTCTGGCAAGCTACAGCCAGGAGTTAATGCAGCATCTGGTGCAAACACGCGAATTAGATTTCCAGCAGCGCAACAGCATGATGATCATGTTTCGCACCGCGCGCGAACTCGAGATGGCGCATCCCTATATGGAGTTGCTAGGCGAGTTTGGCAGCCGTAACGAATTACTCGATCCAGAAGCTGCTCGCCTGCTCGAGCCCGCCTTATCGACCGAAACACCGTTCCACTCAGCGCTGCATGTTCCGGATGACTGGGCAGGTAACTGCCCGCTGTTTGTGCGTCAACTCAAAACACTGTCACAAGACTTGGGCGTGGAGTTTCATTTTAATAGTGAGATACAAGCGATTCGCCCCGAACTGGGCGGCACCACGCTGCAACTTGAAGGTCGCAATGTCGATGTCGATGCCGTCGTCATTGCCGCAGGAAGTGACAGCGTTCGTCTGCTTAAAACGATGGGCATTAGTCTGCCGATTTACCCGGTAAAAGTGTATTCAGCGTCGATGGCGATTCAAGAATTCGAACTAGCGCCTCAAACCTCTTTGTTTGATGATACCTATCGCGTGGGTTTGACCCGACTCGGCAAACGTATACGCATTGCCGGTTGCGCGGAGCTAGGATCGTCTAATTTGGATCTGCATCACAAAGCCGTGAACACACTCGTCAAAGTTGCAGATGACTGGTTTCCGAACGCTGCCAACTATCGTGCAGCAAGCTTTTGGTGTGCTCCCACAGCGATGCTGCCCGAAGGCGTGCCACTGATAGGACCAACTCGCTTTTCCAACGTATTCGTCAATACCGGACATGGATCTGCTGCATGGGCATTAGCTGCCGGCAGTGGCAAACTGATGGCTGACATCATTACTGGTCTTCGTACCGAAATCGATACCGACGGCCTGACTCTGACCCGCTATGGCGATCGCATGCGCTGACGCGCAATCTACTGATCTATACACCGTCGCTCAGATACGAGCGATAGAGCAAGCCGCACTCGACAATCTGCCCGCTGGAACCTTAATGCAACGCGCTGGCAAAGCCGTTGCTGATGCCGCGCTTGCGCTGCTTGCTCAAGACACATCTAATCGACACATACTGATTGCTGTTGGCCCTGGCAATAATGGTGGTGATGCTCTCGTTGCCGCTCAAGAACTGGCCATGCATGGCGTGACTATCTCTGTCGTTATGCCCGTCGCTGTTAATCAGTTATCTCCCGATGCAAAAACCGCCTTAGATAACGCTAACAGCACGCTAATTTCCTTCATTGAATTAACCAGTCTGCGAGATGATCAAGAATGGGATCTCGCTATCGATGGCTTGTTTGGCATAGGCCTGACGCGAGCGGTGCAGGTAGAGTTCCGAGCACTAGTCAATTATTTAAACAGCTTGTCGTGTCCGGTTCTAGCAATTGATGTACCGAGTGGACTAAACGCTGATGATGGCAATCTGATAGGTCCAGAAGGTATCGCGGTAAAAGCAAGCACCACGATCAGCTTCATCGCTAACAAACCAGGTCTGCATACGCTGCATGGACGTGATTACGCAGGTACGATCGTGGTGAATCACTTAGATATCGCGCGCAATCTTTTCAAAGAACCTATAGCAAAGCTGAATCGCCCCGAATTGTTTAGGTCATCGATACACCCGCGTGTACATGCATCGCACAAAGGCAGTCATGGAGACTTGTTTGTAATGGGCGGCGCTAGCGGTATGGCGGGTGCAGTCCTACTAGCTGCACGTGCCGGCGCGATTACAGGAGCGGGCCGTGTATTTGCCGGCTTTTTAGATACTGCACCGCCCTTTGATCCCGTGCATTTGGAGTTGATGTGCCGATCTGCAGCGTCGTTGCAACCTACTCGCGGCGCTATCGTTGTCGGACCGGGCATGGGCATGTCGAGTCAAGCCAGCGACCTCTTATCTCGCATGCTCTCAACTGAGCTTGCTTTGGTCATCGATGCTGATGCACTCAATCTGCTGGCAGTGGAACCCGGTTTACAACAACGTTTACTTCATCGTCGTGCAGCGACGCTGTTGACACCCCATCCGCTGGAAGCGGCAAGGTTATTAGAGATACCTGTTGAAGAAATTCAAAAAGATAGATTGGATGCTGCAAAAAAATTAGCGACTAAATTTCAATCAGTGGTGATCTTAAAAGGTTCGGGAACTGTGATTGCCAGCTTCGACAACTCACTCGTTATCAACACGACCGGTAACCCCGCATTAGCAACGGCCGGCACGGGTGATGTATTGGCTGGACTGTGCGGCTCATTGCTGGCACAGCAGTGGCCTGTTTGGGATGCCGCTCTCGCGGCGGTGTGGATTCATGGCGATGCAGCAGATCGCATGGTGAATGAAGGCATAGGCCCGATAGGAATAACCGCCCCTGAGCTCTTACCTTATCTTCGAAAAAGTTTGAATCAGTTGCTTCCTGCGTGAAGCGTATCGGCGACGACGCGCCCAGCGGCAATCGTTAACGTTCGAGAACAACGCGCAGCAATCACTGGGTCATGCGTCACCAGAACCAAGGTCGATCCCTGCTCTCGATTCAGTCCAAACATCAAATCAATGACGGCCTCACCAGTAGCGGCGTCCAAGCTTCCCGTTGGCTCATCGGCGAGAAGTAGTTTAGGTTCGGTCACAAAAGCTCGCGCGAGCGCAACGCGTTGCTGCTCTCCGCCTGACATGAACTTGGGATAATGATTCAAACGCTGCGACAGCCCAACTCGCGATAACATGTGTTCAGCTTTGTGACGCGCTTGTACATCCGCTCGCAATTCCAGCGGCAGCATGACGTTTTCTACTGCAGTTAAGTGAGGTAACAATTGAAACGACTGGAACACAAAGCCTAATGTCGATTTTCTAATGGCTGCGCGACCATCTTCGTCCAGCGCATACAGATCAATGCCATCAATTAGCACCTGCCCTGAACTGGGCGTATCCAATCCAGCCAGTAAACCAAGTAGAGTGGACTTACCCGATCCGGACGCGCCCATCAATGCCAGCGTCGCGCCGGAACGCACGGTAAAATGGATGTCATTCAGGATCGTCAGTTCGCCACTGGAATCCGTGACTTTTTTGGTCAGTCCAGTAACCTCGATCAAGTTAAGTGTCAGGGAGTTTTCAGACATGCAGAATCGAATGGGTAAACTTTTTAATAATCTATTTTTAGCGATCATTAGCTCTCTGCTGATCATCGCGCTACCTGCGCATTCTGCAGCAAAAACCCTGCTCGTGCTTGGGGATAGCTTATCCGCTGAATATGGTCTACCCAGAGGAAGTGGCTGGGTCAGCCTGCTCGATAAGCAACTGCAATCAGACAAAATCAACACGGCCGTCGTCAACGCCAGCATTAGCGGTGAAACCAGCGCCGGCGGTAAAACACGACTCCCTGCTTTGCTCGCGCAACATAAGCCGAGCATAGTGGTTGTCGAACTAGGCGGTAATGATGGCTTACGTGGCCTTTCTCTGGCAGCGACTCAGTCAAGTTTAAGAGAAATAATTTCTATGTCGACGAATGCAGGAGCCCAGGTCGTGCTGTTGGGAATGCGTATGCCTCCCAACTACGGCATTGATTACGCAAAACGATTTGCGGCTATGTATCAGGGATTAGCGCACGAAAAATCCGTCAAGTTGGTGCCGTTTTTTTTGCAAGGTCTGGATGATGTTGAACAGTTTTTTCAACCCGACCGGATTCATCCCAACCAACGCGCACAAACTCTTTTACTGGACAATGTGTGGCCCGTTCTCAAACCACTGCTTAAATAAATTGTCACGGGCGTCTTCATCAGCATGAAATATCCTTCACTCGTGAGTGGCGCAGAGTTACTTTCTGACTTGACCGCGTATGACAGCATCATCGACGTACGCTCGGAAGCAGAATTCGCCCTCGATCACATTCCGGGTGCGATCAACTGCCCTGTTTTAAATAACGACGAACGAATCCAAGTAGGAACTCTCTACAAACAAACTAGTGCTTTTGATGCAAAGAAAATTGGTGCAGCTCTGGTAGCAAAAAATATTGCCGAACATTTGCAAACTACATTTCTTGAAAAACCTCGTAACTGGCGACCTTTAGTTTACTGCTGGCGCGGTGGTAACCGCAGCGGCTCTATGGCGCACATTCTGGCAAAAATTGGCTGGCCAACTATGCAGCTTGAAGGTGGATATCGAGAGTATCGGCAAGAGATTATTAAACAGATAGCCGCACTAGCTAATCAGCATCGATTTGCAGTTATTTGTGGCACCACCGGTAGCGGCAAGAGTCGCTTACTAACGACCTTAGCCAAAGCCGGCGCGCAAGTACTCGATCTTGAAAATCTCGCTGCTCATCGCGGCTCTGTTCTCGGCGGCTTACCTGATGAAGAACAACCGTCTCAGAAACTCTTTGAAAGCCGAATTTGGAATGTGCTACGCCACTGTTCAGCCGATCAAATCATATTGGTTGAATCAGAAAGCAAAAAGATCGGTAACTTGCGGGTACCCGAGTTATTGATGGAGAAAATTCGATCTTCCGAATGTATACGACTGTCTCTAGATACCAGTGAACGCGTCAAACTGCTGCTTGAAGACTATCCCCACCTAAGCCGTGATACCGAGCAACTGATGGCTCTTTTGTCGTACCTAACGCCCCTGCACGGCCACACGAAAATGCGGCAATGGCAGTCGCTCGCGCAATCAAATGACATTAGCACGCTGGTCGAATCACTTTTGGTTGAGCACTACGATCCGGCCTATCTGAAATCGATAGAACGAAATTTTGAGAACTACGCTAAAGGAACCGTGGTTGCTATGCCGGACATAACAGCGAGGTCATTTGAAGAGGCTACACGCCAGATCATGCAGCAATTCGATCTGGCGCTGACTCCAAGTTGAGACAGTATTCCTACCTTATTGTTTGGCCGGAGCAGTTTCAGGCTTTGCTTTCGCGACAGCAGCAGGTTTGAGAATTTCTGCGTTAGCGCGTTTTTTGATCACACCCAAGTAAGCAGCCATTTCCTGAGCCGCTAAAAATTCATTCACTTGCTGCTCTTCAGATTTTGCACTTGCCTGATCAGCAGGCTGCTCGACAATTTTATTAATACGGAAAATTCGATAGCCCATACCGCCCAGATTGACACCTACATAAGCCGGCAATTTATTGGCATCTGCCTTCATGATCGCATACACAGCCGGAGGTGGCGTACTCGAATTATTATTACGCGATATCGCTTTAGCTGCAGAGAAGTCCGCTGTTCCACCATTACGCAACTCAGCTAACTTAGCCTCGCCTGTCTTTAGCGCGAGTTTTTCTGTTTCCAGCAGCATGATGGACTCTTCTACCTGCTGCCTGACTTGAGCCAGTGGGCTATGCGTGACAGGCTTATAGTCAATCACATGACCAGCAATTAAAAAGCGCGGACCAACTTCAATGGCTTCTGTGTTGCGCTTATTTTTGGTAGCCTCATCCGAAAAAATCGCACTTAAAAATTTAGGCTGATTGTAGGCCGCCGTTTTTGGATAGGCCGTGGTTGGCTTACGTGTGAGACCACTGATCGTTTCTATTTTCAGGCCTAGTTTGTCGGCGACAGGCTTCAAGCTATCAGGCTGTTCGTAGACCATGTTGGTGAAAATTTCTGCCATCTCGGAATATTTTTTCCCGACTTGCTGACGACGAATTTCATCGGTGATGTTGGCCTTAACTTCTGACAGCGGACGCGTAGTCGCCGGTTTCAAAGCGGTCAGTCGAATAATATGAAAGCCAAAATCAGACTGAACAATCTCACTGATCTCACCTTCTTTTAACGCATAAGCGGCTTCTTCAAAAGGTTTGACCATCATGCCTTTGCCAAAAAAATCCAAATCGCCACCTCGCTCTGCTGAACCGGGGTCTTGTGAATTTTCTTTGGCCAGTTTGGCAAAATCATTCGGGCTCTTACGTAATTGAGCGAGAATTTTCTCTGCTTTGGCTTTTGCAGTCGCCTTATCAGCCGCTGGAGCATCTTTGCCCGCCGAGATCAAAATGTGGCTGGCACGACGCTGCTCATCGGTCTTATAACGCGCTAGATTTTGGTCGTAATAGGTTTTGATATCTGCATCGCTAACTACAATACGGTCCTCGACAACATCAGGGTTAAATACGACAACTTCCGCCTTCACGGTTTCTGGCAGCTCGAATTGTGCTGGATGCTGCTTGTAATACTCTTCAGCCATCGCATCAGTAATTTTTACCTGCGAGCGGAACGACTGCAGTGTCAACACTAATTCTTGCACTTCGCGTGCCTGTTGATTTAGCGACGATACGCGAGCTACAACAGACTTAGGTGAAAACGCTGTACCCTGAACTACGGCATTTATTTGTTGAACAGCGAGGTCATGACGCAGACCTGCTTCGAATTTTTCAGGAGTTAGGCCTTGTGCAGCCAGAAGCTGCTGATAGCGTTGCTTGTCAAATTGACCGTCGGGATTTTTAAGACCAGGGATTTCAGCGATGGTGTTTCTAAGGGTATCGTTTGATACCGTCAAATGATTTTCTACCACGTGAGCCGACATCGCTCGTTGAGCTAATAAATTTTCCAGCACGCCTTGTCGCGCCTCTGGGGTATCGAACATGTTTTGATTGAATTGCTCACCAAAGACTTGTTTGAAACGCTCTATTTGTCGAGCTTGAGCGGCATCCCATTCACGCTGGGTGATGTTTTGTCCGGCGACTTTAGCAACTGGAGGCTCTTTATCGCTCATGCGCAAATAGCTTTCAACGCCTAAAAATGCGAACGAAGGAAAAATGATCAGCAGCAGAATGAACTGCATTAAACGCTGGTGGGTACGAATAAACTCAAGCATGGCAGGTACTCGGCGAAGGTCTCTAGTCCACTTGGTGCAGCGAACTTTATTTAACAAACAAAGTAAGCGTCAACTAAACCAAATTTACTATTGGATAGCAGTTCTTGGCGAATGACGCTTTTGGTACTCGTAAAAAAAAAGGCGAACTAGAAGTTCGCCTTTTTCGGGTTTGGCGGAGTGGACGGGACTCGAACCCGCGACCCCCGGCGTGACAGGCCGGTATTCTAACCGACTGAACTACCACTCCTAATACTGCTAAAACATCGTGCTGACTTGTTGGTGGGTGCTGAGAGGCTCGAACTCCCGACCTACGCCTTGTAAGGGCGCCGCTCTACCAACTGAGCTAAGCACCCTCTGAAACACTGTTACGTCGTTTCGACTTAGTCAGCTACTCCGAACGCATGTCACGGCGCCGGAAAAACGATTAGTTTAACGCATCTTTCAGTGCTTTGCCAGGCTTAAATTTCGGTACGTTAGAAGCGGCGATTTTAATCTCTTCACCGGTACGTGGATTACGGCCTGTGCGTGCAGCGCGAGCGCTGACAGCAAAGGTACCAAATCCAGCAAGAGTGACTGTGCCATCTTGCTTCAATGTCGCAGTTACGGAATCAATCACGGCTTCAAGCGCGCGACTAGCAGATGCTTTTGAAATGTCAGCTGCTTTTGCAATTTCATCTATCAGTTCAGTTTTGTTCACTGACTCCCCCTGGGAAGTGTTATTGAATTTATTTCGGTTACCGGCAAGTTATAAAAACAAACCGACTCGAGTGCTGCAGAAAATTCCGCAACGGTTATTAGACTAGCGACGACCAGTGGTGTCAAGAAATTTTCTAGACAATACGAGTGAAAAACTAGTCATAAAACTATTATTTAAACCATATAAATTGCATAAATAATCAAAACAAAAGCTGTAACCTATTGATTCGAAAAGAACGTATTTATCAAAAGTCACAACTTGCAGCGTTGTCACAATTCATTTTTTACTCATAAAAAATTTGCATCAAAAAAGCGCTCCGAAGAGCGCTTCTTCTTTTAAATCAATTTCACTTAGTGCTTGACAACTGCTGGATCAGTTGTGCCATCAGCTGCTTTAACGGCGGCTGCAGGTGCAGCTTCCTCTTCAGTCAATGGAACAGGATGACGCTCAAGTGCAATTTCTAGCACCTTATCTATCCATCGAACAGGAACGATCTCAAGACGATTTTTTACGTTCTCAGGAATGTCTGCGAGGTCTTTTACATTTTGTTCAGGTATTAAAACGGTCTTGATACCACCGCGTAATGCAGCGAGTAATTTTTCTTTCAACCCACCGATAGGTAACACTTCACCTCGCAGTGTGATCTCACCTGTCATTGCAACGTCTGCTCTGACGGGAATGCCGGTAAACACCGACACCATCGCCGTTGTCATCGCAATACCTGCAGAGGGGCCATCCTTGGGGGTAGCACCTTCAGGCACGTGAATGTGAATGTCGGTTTTGTCGAACACATCACTCTTGACACCAAGCTTTCTGGCGCGGCTGCGAACCACGGTACGAGCGGCTTCGATGGACTCTTTCATTACATCGCCCAATGTGCCGGTGCGAATCACGTTGCCCTTACCAGGCATGGTCATCGACTCGATAGTGAGTAGGTCGCCACCGACTTCAGTCCATGCCAAGCCAACGACTTGTCCAATCTGATTGTCTTTGTCAGCCACACCAAAGTCGTAACGCTGAACACCCAAAAACTTTCCAAGATTTTTTGCATTGATCGTGACTTTGGTATCTTGCTTCTTTAGCAGAAGCATCTTCACGACCTTACGACAGATTTTAGAAATTTCACGCTCTAACGAACGAACGCCCGCTTCGCGAGTGTAATAACGAATGATGTCGCGAACTGCTGACTCAGCAATACTAATCTCGCTATCTTTCAGACCATTATTTTTGATCTGCTTAGGAATTAAATAGCGCTGCGAAATATTGGTTTTTTCGTCTTCGGTATAACCCGACAGACGAATCACTTCCATACGATCCAACAAGGCTGGAGGTATGTTCAATGAGTTTGCGGTCGCCACAAACATGACGTCGGACAGATCGAAGTCAACCTCAACATAATGATCAGCAAACGTATGATTCTGTTCAGGATCAAGCACCTCTAGCAAAGCAGACGCCGGATCGCCACGAAAATCTTGTCCGAGTTTATCTATCTCATCCAATAAGAACAGTGGATTACGTACGGTCGACTTGGTCAGGCTTTGCAATATCTTGCCCGGCATAGAACCAATGTACGTACGACGATGACCACGAATCTCGGCTTCATCACGCACACCGCCCAATGCCATGCGCACAAATTTGCGATTAGTCGCACGCGCAATCGATTGACCGAGCGAGGTTTTACCCACACCTGGAGGGCCGACGAAACAAAGAATCGGCGCTTTTACTTTTTCTACGCGCTGTTGAACGGCAAGATATTCAAGTATGCGTTCTTTGATTTTTTCTAGGCCGTAGTGATCGTCTTCCAGCACTTTTTCTGCATGCGTTAGATCATGATTTACCTTGGATTTTTTCTTCCATGGCAAACCGATCAGCACATCAATGTAATTGCGCACGACGGTTGCTTCGGCTGACATAGGCGACATCAGCTTTAATTTTTTGAGTTCGCTTTGCGCTTTTTCTCTCGCCTCTTTCGGCATCTTGGCAGCGATAATTTTCTTATCCAGCTCTTCGAGATCCGCACCCTCTTCGCCTTCGCCTAACTCTTTTTGTATCGCTTTGACCTGTTCGTTCAGGTAGTACTCGCGCTGAGACTTTTCCATCTGGCGCTTAACACGTCCGCGTATGCGTTTTTCAACTTGCAGAATGTCTAGCTCTGCTTCGAGTTGACCCAGCAAATGTTCGTGACGTTTGGCGACATTAAAAATCTCCAAGATCACTTGTTTTTGCTCTAGTTTCAACGGCAAATGCGCGGCGATCGTATCGGCCAAGCGACCGGCATCGTCAATACCGGCTAGCGAGGTTAAGATTTCCGGAGGAATTTTTTTATTGAGTTTTACGTACTGATCAAATTGCTGAACGATCGCGCGACGCATCGCCTCAACCTCAGATTCATCACCAGCTTCCGACTCTACCGGTGAAAGATCGGCGACAAAGTGTGTTTCAACTTCGCTGATACTGTGAATCCGTGCACGCTGGGCACCTTCAACGAGAACCTTAACGGTACCGTCGGGAAGTTTCAGCATTTGAAGAATATTGGCTATGCAACCAATCTCATAAATATCGTCGGCAGAAGGCTCATCCTTGGCGGCGGCTTTCTGCGCTGCCAGCATAATGCTCTTACCTTGTTCCATGGCCGCTTCAAGCGCCTTGATGGACTTAGGGCGACCAACAAACAGCGGTATCACCATGTGCGGGAACACCACCACATCGCGCAAAGGCAACAATGGAAGTTGGGTGGGTTCGGAAAAATGTGAAGTTATGGTCATTGCAAGCCTTTTGAACAATCCTTCAAGCTATGTTGGCACGGTTTTGCCAATCACAAGCCCTATTATTAACAAACCATACTGCAGCTGCTGTTTTATCTCTTAGTGACAATTCAAAACTAACTACGGCGATATCGAGAATAAATTTCGCAATTGAGCCGGTTTAACTAGACAACGCAAAACAAACTTAATAAAAAAGCCACTCACGAGTTACCTCGGGTGGCTTTTGCTTTGAAGCCGGCGCACTGTATATTGAGTCGATTGTAATGCTTTTGTTCAAAAAACCGCCAATAAAAGGCGATTTAATCGCATTTTTTGCGAAATTTTAAGCATTTTTCTTCTTCGACCTACTTTGCACCCGACACTTTTTGCGGTTCATGATAAATAAGCAGCGGCTTAGCACCATTATTAATGGTGTTTTCATCAACCACCACCTTGGCAACGTTTTGCTCATTCGGCAACTCGAACATCACATCCAACAGTGCGTGTTCAACGATAGAGCGCAAACCGCGGGCACCTGTCTTGCGCTTGAGCGCTTTTTTAGCGATCGCATGCAGCGCACCGGGCCTTACTTCAAGCTCGGCACCTTCCATCTCAAGCAGCTTGGAGTATTGCTTGATCAATGCGTTCTTAGGCTCAAGCAAAATTTGAATTAAAGCGTCTTCGGTCAACTCAGACAAGGTGGCTACCACCGGCAAACGTCCGACCAACTCTGGAATCAGACCAAACTTAATCAAATCCTCTGGCTCAGCGTCTTGCATCACTTCACTTGCGCTGCGTTCTGCCTGCGTCTTAACCTCTGCTGAGAAACCTATGCCACTTTTCTCAGAGCGATTCGATACAATTTTTGCTAGGCCATCAAACGCACCACCACAAATAAATAAAATATTCGTCGTGTCTATCTGTACAAAATCTTGATTAGGATGCTTGCGCCCACCTTGTGGAGGAACCGAGGCCATCGTGCCTTCGATCAATTTCAACAAGGCCTGCTGTACGCCCTCACCAGATACATCGCGAGTGATCGACGGGTTATCTGATTTGCGCGATATCTTGTCTATCTCATCGATATAGACGATACCTTTCTGCGCCTTCTCTACTTCATAGTTACAGTTTTGAAGCAGTTTTTGAATAATATTTTCAACGTCCTCACCGACATAACCCGCTTCAGTCAGCGTGGTCGCATCAGCAATAACGAAAGGTACGTTCAACATACGTGCAAGCGTCTGAGCTAACAAGGTCTTACCTGAGCCTGTTGGACCGACCAAAAGAATATTGCTCTTGGCTAGTTCAACTTCATCTTTTTTACCGAGATGACGTAAACGTTTGTAGTGGTTGTAGACAGCGACAGACAGTGTGCGCTTGGCCGCATCTTGACCAATGACGTACTGACCCAGCATATCGAGAATTTCTTGGGGGGTAGGAAGATCGGATTTGGGGCTACCTACTGTTTCAACGGTGGAAGCCTCATCGCGAATGATGTCATTACAAAGATCAATACATTCATCGCAAATGAAAACCGAGGGGCCAGCTATAAGCTTTTTAACCTCGTGCTGGCTCTTACCGCAAAATGAGCAATAAAGTAATTTTTCGCCGCCGGAAGACTTTTTATCGGACATGTGCACGCAAAATAGATGGATTTGAGACGATCTTACCTGCGAATTCGTAATTCGTCACGCAGGCAGGCCTAATACGGGGTGCGTTAGCCCGCTAACAGAACGATAATTATCAAAAATACTACTCGGCCCGGTGGGTTAAGACCTTGTCGATCATGCCGTACTCGACAGCCTGCTCGGCGGACATAAAATTGTCGCGATCGGTGTCACGGCCAATCTGATCCATGTTCTGACCAGTTTTTTCAGCCAAGATGTTGTTGAGTCGTTCGCGCAAATAAAGAATTTCACGCGCCTGAATTTCGATATCGGACGCCTGGCCACTCGCCCCGCCTAAGGGTTGATGAATCATGATGCGCGAATTTGGGAGTGAGAAACGCTTACCCTTGGCACCAGCTGCCAACAGAAACGCGCCCATCGAAGCGGCCAAACCTGTACATAACGTTGATACGTCAGGCTTAATGAATTGCATCGTGTCGTAGATAGCCAGTCCGGCTGATACCGAGCCACCTGGAGAGTTGATGTAAAGGGAAATATCTTTTTCTGGATTTTCGCTTTCCAGGAAGAGCAACTGAGCTACCACGAGGTTGGCCGTGTGATCATTAACCGGTCCCACCAAGAAAATCACACGCTCTTTCAGCAGGCGAGAGTAGATGTCGTAAGCGCGCTCGCCACGACCACTTTGCTCAATAACGACTGGAACCATACCGAGCATGTCGGTGTCGATCGCAGATTTACGGTGGATGCTATCGGTCATTTGATTTCCCATGAATACTGTAAAGCGTTGGATCGATAAAAGCGATCCTCGGCAAACCAAAAAACAAAAAATCAGTCTCTAGTGTGTTCAGACTAATCGCTCAATCAGCAGTCGGTGATTAGCTTTCATTCTTGCTATTCATCAATTCATCAAAAGCAACCGTCACTTCTTTAACTTTCGCTTTTTCAAGCACGAACTTCACTACATTTTCTTCGACGACCATCGCCTCAACATCAGCCAAACGATTACGATCGCTGTAGTAATACTTCAGTACTTGCTGCGGGTCTTCGTAGGCTTTAGCAAAATCTTCAATGAAGGCTTTAATTTGCTCAGCAGTCGCCTGCAAAGAATTCGCTTTTACCAGCTCGGACAAAATCAATCCAACACGTACTCGGCGGTCTGCTTGCTGTGTGAACAAATCTGCTGGGAAAGGCATATCGTTGACATTCATTCCACGCTGCTTCATGTCTTCACGCGTCATGTTAGCCAAACGCTCAGATTCTTGCTCGAGCAGCGCTTTAGGAACATCCAGCTCAGCCACGTTGACCAATGCATCTAGTACGCTGGTTTTTGTTAGGGACTTAATACGGTTACCGACCTCACGCTCGAGATTGGCTCTAACGTCGTCACGCATCTTTTGCAAATCACCGTCTGGAATACCCAACGAGCGAGCAAAGTCAGCATCGATTTCAGGCATGTGAGCCCACTCAACGTTTTTAACCGTGATTGAGAATTCAACATTTTTACCCGCCAAATCCTTGGCATGGTAATCCTCAGGAAATGCCATCGGAAAGGTACGCGATTCGCCTTTCTTTAGGCCGATAGTTGCTTTTTCAAAGTCAGCCAACATACGACCTTCACCGATTACAAACGGGAAGTCATCGGCTTTGCCGCCGGCAAATTCAACGCCATCAAGTTTGCCGACAAAATCAATCGTGACTCGATCGCCATTTTGAGCCGAGGTATCAGGACCACCATCGCCATGCGCGTCATGCGCGCCTTTGGTGTGATAGTGCACGCGCTGCTTACGCAAAATTTCGAGCGTCTTGTCGATTTCTGCGTCGCTAATGTCCGAACGGCTTTGTTCGATTTCGATAGCCGAAAGTTCGCCTATTTTCAGCTCGGGATACACCTCAAAGGTCGCTTGAAATACCAAGGATCCTTCAACCTCTTCACCCGGCTTTGGTTCAATACGAGGATAACCAGCAACGCGAAGATTATTGGCTGAAGTGGCCTGAACAAACGCTAAACCGACCTTGTCGTTCATGACTTCATTTTCAACCATTGGGCCATACTGGGCTGCCACCATTTTCATAGGGACTTTGCCGGGTCTAAAGCCTGCTGCCTTGGCGGTACGGGCACGCACCTTCAAGCGTTTTTCCACTTCCGAATTAATCTCGGCCAAAGCGACGGTCAGCGTCACGCGACGTTCGAGTTTTTCCAGGGTTTCGACTTCAGTTGCCATGTGCTTCATCCAAAAAAGTTAAACAGTTCTGTGGTGCGAGGAGGGGGACTCGAACCCCCACACCATTGCTGGCGTCAGGACCTAAACCTGGTGCGTCTACCAATTTCGCCATCCTCGCGGCAAAGGGAATCACAGAATTTGAAGTAATTCGCGCCAGCGTCGACAAAAGCAAAGGGCGACCATGCGTCAAGAGCGGTCGCCCTACGTTGCCAAGCTGCTGGCGGTGACTCAAACCCCGAATTCTACTGGAAATTCAGGGCGGACGCTCCGATTTTCGCCTACAGCGCTGTTGGACGCTTGACCCGGAACCATGCTGCATAGAGGGCTGGCAAGAACAATAGCGTCAGTAATGTAGCAACTATCAGTCCGCCCATGATTGCTACTGCCATCGGTCCCCAAAACACAGAGCGTGAAAGGGGAATCATGGCTAGGACAGCCGTGGCAGCCGTCAGCAGGATAGGTCGACAACGCCGCACCGCCGAGCCAACAATCGCATCCCAAGCCGGGATACCCGCGGCGATATCTTGTTCAATCTGGTCAACCAAGATCACCGAATTTCGAATAATCATCCCAAACAGCGCAATCACACCCAGCTGCGCCACGAAACCAAATGGCCGCTGCAAGATCAACAAAGCCAGCGCAGCACCCGCGACGCCTAATGGCCCCGTGAGGAACACCATGAGTGAACGCCAAAAACTATGCAGCTGAAGCATCAACAGTGTGAAGACAATAAAAATCACCAGCGGAACATTCGCCGCAATCGAAGCTTGCGCCTTGCCGCTATCGGCCGCCGCACCCGCCAATTTGATCTTGTAACCCGGTGGCAATTTGGCTCGCAGCGGTTCGAGCAACGGATCAACCTGGCCTGACACCGTCGGCCCCTGGATACCGTCGACCACATCAGACTGAACCGTGATCGCCCATTCGCGCCCTTCACGCCAAATCACACCCGGCTCCCATACAAAGCGTGGCGTAGCCAATTGTGAAAGTGGCACCGGGCGGCCGCTGGCCGTCGGCACGCTTGCGTTACTTAGCGCTGTAATCGTGGCGCGCTCTTCTACGGGCTGACGAATGACAATATCTATCAGCTTGTCGCCGGTTCTAAACTGCCCCACAACTGAACCACTCAGAACGGTATTTGCAGCGCGCATGACTAACTGCGAATTAACACCTAGGGCACGCAATTTTTCCTGGTCAAGATCAATGCGCACCACTTTTACTGATTCATTCCAGTTATCGTTCACGCCCACGGCATTGGTGTTAGTACGCAAAATCGCCTTAACTTGATCTGCAATTAACCGTACTTTTTCAATCTCAGTTCCTGTCACGCGAAACTGCACGGGATACGGCACCGGTGGTCCGTTAGGTAGCAATTTCACTCGACCGCGCACCTCAGGAAAATCTTTGGCAAATATTTCTTTGATTTTCAATCGTAGCGCTTCTCTCGTCTTCGCATCCTTGGGTAACACTACGATTTGCGACACATTCGTTTGCGGAAAAATTTGATCCAGCGGTAAATAAAAGCGCGGACTACCCGTGCCCACATAGCTAGTCACACTCTCCACACCCGGCTGCTGCATGATGAATCGTTCAAACTTTTTCGCCTGTACTTCAGTCGCTTGATACGACGACCCTTCTGGCAACCACAACTCGACCATTAACTCGAGTCGGCTCGAATCGGGGAAAAACTGCTGTTCAATAAACTTAAATCCGAACACGCCCAAGAAGAAACCAGCAAGTGTTAGCGCGATCGTCGTTTTGCGCCATTCAACACACCAGTTCACAATTCGTCTCAATCGGTTGTAAAACGGCGTGTTAAATAACTCATGATGACCATCGGCATTTGAGCTTGGCTTAACTCGTAATAAAACATAGCCTAAATAGGGTGTAAACAGTACCGCCGCAAACCATGAAATCAAGAGTGCCAGGGCATTCACAGAAAACATAGAAAACGTGTACTCACCCGCAGCCGATTTTGCAAAACCAATCGGCAAAAAGCCAGCCGCCGTAATCAACGTACCGGTCAGCATAGGCATCGCTGTCGATGTGTAGGCAAAGGTGGCGGCGTCAAAGCGCGACAAGCCTTCTTCCATTTTTCTCACCATCATTTCAACAGCGATGATGGCGTCGTCAACCAACAAACCCAGTGCAATAATCAGCGCGCCAAGTGAAATTTTATGTAGATCGATACCAAAGATTTGCATCGCTAAAAACGTAGCTGCTAACACCAACGGTATGGTGAGCGCCACCACCAAACCAGGCCTAACATCAATGCGCAGCGGCTTGGTGTGCAGACCCAGTGCAATAAAGCTAATCGCCAACACAATCATTACCGCTTCAGCCAACACCTTGAGAAATTCATTGACTGACGAACTCACAGCCCGCGGCTGATCAGCCACGCGTTCAAGTTCAATACCCACGGGGAGTTTGGCTTTAATTGTGGCAGCTGCCGCATCCAAATGACGGCCCAGCTGTATGATGTCGCCGCCCTTCTCCATCGAAATGCCCAGCCCAATCACTTCTTTGCCGTTGAAGCGCATTTTGTCGCGCGGTGGATCTTGATAAGCGCGGGTAACTTTTGCAAAGTCTCCTAACCGAAAGCTATTGCCGTTAGCGCGCAGAGGTAGGTTTTCAAGATCTTTCGGCGAGATCAGAGCGCCACTGACTCGCACCTGAAGATTATCGGTAGGCGTCACCAAAACACCGCTGCCCTCGACAGCATTTTGCGCATTTATCTGCGCCACCACTGCCTCGAACGGTATCCCTAATTGACCAAATTTTTTACTTGAAAATTCTATGTAGAGCTTTTCATCCTGCATGCCATACAGTTCAACCTTGGAGACGGTGGGAACCGCTAGCAACTGCTGACGAACAAAGTCGGCATAGTCTTTAACTTCAGCGTAGGTAAATCCATCCGTGGAGAGCGCAAAAATAGAGCCGTAGGTATCGCCGAATTCATCATTAAACAGCGGCCCCATCACACCTGCTGGCAAGGTGCTACGCATATCACCAATTTTTTTGCGTACCTGATACCAAACCTGCTGCACTTCTTTCGGTGGCGTGGATTCGCGCAACTCAAGAATAATCAGCGTTTCACCAGGCTTGGAGTAGCTGCGTATCTTGTCGACGAAGGGTGTCTCTTGCAGTTTCTTTTCTAATTTATCCGTTACTTGCTCAGCCATTTGTACCGAGCTGCTACCCGGCCAATAGGCACGTATCACCATCGCGCGAAAGGTGAAAGGTGGATCTTCATCCTGACCTAATTTGCTGTAACTCATGATGCCGCCCAAGAGCAGCACCACGATCAGATAGCGAATAAAGGGAATGTGTTCGAGAGCCCAGCGCGAAAGGTTAAGTCGTTCTTTCATTTTGGTGCCCCTGCCGCGGCAGGTTTAGTGTCCTCGTTAATAGCCGACAACTCCTGACCCAGCAAAGACACTTTTTGACCGGGCCTGAGTTGATTCACTCCCGCTGTCACTACCGATTGCCCTGCACTCAAACCTTGCGCAACCAATACTTCCGTGCCAGTCGCGCTAGCCACTTGCACGGGTACCAGCTTAACCACACCGTTTTCGACTACCCATACGGCCGTACCCTCTTTGCTATTCACCAGCGCCGTCATTGGCAAGTGAATTCCAGGCAGCGCAGGTGCGGCAAACTGCACGGTCGCTGTCATGCCCAGTCTGATTTCGGGGCCTGCTCGTGGCAACGAAATTTTGGCTGTGTACGTGCGTGTCGCAGGATCGGCAATCGGTGACAACTCACGCAAACGACCGCTGATGGCCACGTTAGAGTTAGCCCACGTTTTGACAGCCAAATCGGTCACTTGGCGTAGCACTTCAATTTGATCTTCAGGAATACTGACGCGAACTTCTTTTTCTGCTGTTCGCGCTAACTTCACCACCGGCGTGCCTGCAGCAACCACTTGGCCCACTTCTGCTTGCACCGCCGTAATGACGCCGTCTGCATCGGCATATAAAGTGGAATAACTACTTTGATTCGCTTGCACTTTTAAACCCGCATTGGCTTGCTCATGCGAGGCTATCGCTGATTTATACGCGGCTTCTTTCGCATCAAGTAATGCCTGACTAACGAAATTTTTCTGCCGTAATTCCCGATAACGATCAAGATCCGCCTTGGCCAACGCGAGAGTACTCTCGGTTGCACTCACCGCTGCTTTGGCTTGCGATTGCGCTAGCTGAAGATCTAAGGGATCCAGCTGCATTAGCACTTGTCCACGCTTGACCAAGGTGCCAACTTCCACTTTTCGCGCAATTAATTTGCCACCGACCCGAAATCCCAGTTGCGATTCGTAACGCGGCTGAATCTCCCCAGCCAATTCAATGATTGTTTTGCCAGTGCCCGCTGCGACTACCATCGCACGAACAGGCCGAATCTCTTCGACTTTCTCCACCGGACGCGAGCACGACGCGAGTAACAAACAAAGCAGCGTCGACGCGGATAGCGCACGACCTAATTGAGCGAGTGAGACGGAGCGGTGCACGATTTTTCCTTTACTATTCGGCCTGCCCAAGGGGAGTTCAACGTTGTTGCACTCGCTTTGAAAAGCATCCTTGGATGACTACGGGGGGCGAAAACAGCGATTTATCGCGGTTTTTTAAATGTTAATGACCTGCCAGTTAGTAATTATATCGAATGATATCGTCCGCGTTCGTACAAACTAAGACCCACTATTGCAATAGTCCATGACTAACGCTCATTACGAAAACTTCCCTGTCGCATCACCGCTCTTACCGCCTGAGCTGCGAGCGCCGGTGCGAGTGATCTATGCCTTTGCACGTAGCGCTGATGATCTGGCCGACGAAGGCGATGCCAGCGCCTCAGAGCGCATTGAGGCGCTCAATGCCTATGAGCGCGAGTTAGATCACATCGATGCCGGCCGAGAACCCAGCAGCGATTTATTTTTGCAACTCGCACTAACCTTAAAAGAACATCACCTCAACACACAGCTCTTGCGCGACTTGTTATCGGCCTTTAGACAAGATGTGGTGCAAACGCGCTACGCCAGCTTCGATGAATTATTAGATTACTGCTCCCGCTCAGCCAATCCGGTCGGGCGCATCATGCTGGCGCTCTCTGAACAATATTCACCCGAGATGCTCGATCAAAGCGATGCAATATGCAGCGCGCTTCAGCTCATAAACTTTTTGCAAGACGTAGCGATTGATCGGAAAAAGTCTCGGATTTATATTCCGCAAGAAGATATTGCAAAGTTTTCTGTGAGCGAGCAGCTGATTGCCGAAGGAAAAACCGATCATCGCTGGCGCGCATTGATGCAATTTCAAGTCGCTCGTGCTCGGAGCCTAATGCTAAAAGGTGCTCCACTAGCCACTCATGTGGGCGGTCGCCTTGGCTGGGAATTGCGCTTTATTGTGCATGGCGGTTTACGTATTTTAGAAAAGATCGAGGCCGTTCATTACGATGTTTTTAATCGTCGCCCAACGCTTAAATCCTACGATTGGCTGCTACTAGGATGGCGCGCATTACGCTATGACTCGTCTCTCGCTGGCTAGCTTAGTCAGGAGCAGCTCCAGACTGCGATACCATGCAGTGAAATAACAGTAAATCAACTCTTTTGAATTCCTGATGACTCCTGAAGACTACTGCCAACAGAAAGCAGCGCAAAGCGGCTCCAGCTTTTACTACAGCTTTTTATTCCTTCCACCCCAGCGTAGGCAGGCCATTACTGCGCTGTATGCTTTTTGTCGCGAAGTCGATGATGTGGTCGACGAAACTTCCGATGCATCGATTGCACAAACCACGCTGCAATGGTGGCGACACGAAGTGAAACAAATGCTGGCAGGCTCACCGAACCATCCCGTTACCAAAGCATTGCAACCTCATTTGCAAACATTTAATCTGCGCGGCGAACATTTGCTGGCAGTGATTGATGGTATGGAAATGGATTTAACTCAAACACGCTATTTAGATTTTCCTGCGCTTGAGCGTTATTGCTGGCATGTCGCCAGTGTGGTGGGGATTATGTCGGCCAGCATTTTTGGTTACACCGATCAGCGTACATTGGCATACGCAGAAAAGTTAGGCATGGCTTTTCAGCTGACCAACATCATTCGTGATGTGGGTGAAGATGCGCGCCGTGGCCGCATCTATTTACCTATTAATGAGTTACAAAAATTTGAGGTCACCGCTGCTGAAGTACTTAACGCAAAGCATAGTGATCGCTTTGAAGCCTTGATGAAGTTCCAATTAGCCAGAGCGCAGGCTTACTACAACGAAGCATTCACCCTGCTACCGCAGACTGATCGCCGAGCACAACGCCCGGGCTTGATCATGGCCGCGATTTATCGCACGCTGCTCGATGAAATATCCAATGATGGCCTACGTGTGTTGCAGCACAAAGTCTCACTCACTCCTTTGCGCAAACTGTGGTTAGCTTGGAAAACATGGATTAACCCGGCCAGAATTCAACCCACGTGAAATTTGCCGTCATAGGAGCTGGATGGGCCGGGTGCGCTGCAGCGGTGGAATTAACGCGCCGCGGCGAACAGGTCACATTAATTGAAGCGGCCCCCACGGCTGGTGGAAGAGCACGGCGCGTGGAGCATGAAGGCTACCACCTCGACAACGGGCAACATATTCTGCTAGGTGCGTACCACGACAGTTTGCGCTTGATGCGAACCGTCGGCATCACACCGTCGCAAGCATTGCTACGCTTACCACTGCAGATGCGCTATCCACCGGGTTGCGATGGTATGGAGTTCATCGCTGGACGTTTGCCTGCACCGCTTCATCTTCTATCTGCACTGCTGACTTCACGAGGACTCTCAGTCGCCGATAAATTATCGCTAGCGAGATTTTCTAGTGCCGCACGATGGATGAATTGGCGACTGGATGTCGACTGCAGCGTGGCTGAATTACTAGAACGCTTTGAACAAACCGAACGCCTGATTCAACTGATGTGGCGACCGCTGTGTATCTCTGCATTAAACACACCACCAGAGCGCGCCTCGGCCAGAGTTTTTTTAAAAACATTAGGTGATAGTTTGGGGTCCGCACGCAGCGCCTCCGACATGCTGTTACCCACGCGTGATTTATCCGCCCTGTTTCCCGACGCGGCTATTAGTTATGTAGAAAAGCACGGCGGTAAAGTCCACTTGGGTGAGCATGTGCGCGCGCTCAATCACCCAGCGCATCAATGGCAAATTACGGGCGATGATTTTGATGAGTGCTTTGACAAAGTAATCGTTGCCACGCCAGCCTACGCAGCGCAAACTTTGCTAATGCCCTTAAACACTGCTCTGTCAGACGCATTGAATTTTACGTATGAGCCGATTACTACCTGTTATCTGAAGTACGACTCATCCGTGCGGCTGGCCGCACCGTTTTTCGCCTTAAGAGATCATGCGGAATCCGCGCAGTGGGGACAATTTGTGTTCGATCGTGGGCAGTTAGATACTACTCAAGCAGGTTTACTTGCAGTGGTTATCAGCGCATCCACTGGAGCGGTAGCACTGGGCCAAGCCGCGCTAGCGAACGCTGTATCGCAACAACTCGCCGAGGTGTTTCAACGCAAAGAGTTTGCGGCACCGGCGTGGTCATGGATTATTACTGAAAAGCGCGCCACGTTTGCTTGTGAGCCGAATCTACGTCGACCACCGAATGAAACCGCGCTTAATCATCTGTGGCTAGCTGGTGACTACACCGCGGGTGATTATCCGGCCACGATTGAAGGCGCGGTGCAAAGTGGCCTTAAAGCAGCGTCACTGGCGCTGCAGTAAACCACTAGCAGCAAATCTACTACAGTGAATTTACTGCATTTCCCGAACTTGATTCATCGCCTGATCAATACGTTCAACACCGATCACTTGAAGCCCTTCAATTTTTTGCTTGGGCAAATTAGCTTTCGGCACCAAGGCAATCGAAAAACCTAATTTCGCTGCTTCACGCAGACGCTCTTGACCGCGCGGCGCTGGCCGTATTTCACCAGCCAAACCGACTTCACCAAAAGCCACCAAGCCGCGCGGTAAAGGCTTATTGCGCATGGAGGATTGAATCGCCAACAGCACCGGAAGATCGGCTGCAGGCTCGGTAATTTTCACCCCGCCCACGGCATTAATAAAAACATCTTGATCAAATGCTGCGACTCCCGCATGTTTGTGCAAAACCGCTAGCAACATGGCTAAACGATTTTGCTCTAGCCCCACGGTCAAACGACGCGCATTCGGCACATGCGATGCATCGACCAAGGCTTGTATTTCAACTAGCAAAGGGCGTGTTCCCTCTTGCGTCACCATTACGCATGAACCCGGCACTTGAGTGTCATGCTGAGACAAAAATAAGGCAGAGGGATTGGATACTCCTTTCAGACCTTTATCAGTCATTGCAAACACACCGAGTTCATTGACGGCGCCAAAACGATTTTTAAACGCACGCACTAATCGAAAACTAGAATGCGCATCACCTTCAAAGTAAAGTACCGTGTCAACGATATGTTCCAGCACACGCGGCCCAGCCAACGTACCTTCTTTGGTGACATGACCCACCAAAATAATAGTGATGCCCGATTGTTTGGCTACACGCGTGAGTTGCGCCGCGCACTCCCGCACTTGCGCCACAGATCCCGGAGCAGAACTGAGAGCATCCGAATAGACAGTCTGTATGGAGTCAATGACGGCCACATCGGGCTTTTCTTCCGCCAGTGTGGATAGAATTTTTTCCAGCTGTATCTCGGCCTGTAATTGAAGATTTTCAGCATCAATCACCAGCCTGCGCGCACGCAAAGCCACTTGAGCACCCGACTCTTCACCACTCACATACAGAGCACGTTTAAACTTCGAAAGATTCGCCAAGGCCTGCAACAGCAAGGTCGATTTACCGATCCCCGGGTCACCACCAATCAAAACCACTCCACCGGCCACTAAGCCACCACCGAGTACCCGATCAAACTCATCAATCCCCGTACCAAAGCGCGGCACATCGATCGCTTCAATATCCGCCAGGCGCATGACCGGCGCACCTTTGACTAAACCCTGAGCGGAAGAAAAACGATTAACGGAAGATTCAACGACAGATTCAACCAAGGTGTTCCAGCGCTCACAGGCAGGACATTGGCCTACCCATTTGTTACTAACGCCACCACATTCGGTGCAGCTGTACTGCGTTTTTGACTTGGCCATAGCGCTCTTTATAGTCGTACTTGTCGTTGCACGCGTGGCGTAATGGCGCACATGAGCTCATAACCAATAGTTCCTGCTGCCGCGGCGACTTCATCGATAGGCAAATCATCACCCCACAAAGTCACGTCACTGCCCACATGAGCATTCGGAACAGATGACAGATCAACGTTCAACATATCCATCGAGACTCGCCCCAACAGCTGGGTACGAATGCCATCGACCAACACTGGCGCACCGGTGCTGGCATGGCGTGGATAGCCATCGGCATAACCACAGGCGACGATACCAATGCGCATATCGCGTTCAGCTCTAAACAAGCTGCCATACCCGACCGAATCTCCCGCACGAATAGACTGCACGGCAATGACTTGACTACTCAGTGTCATGGCGGCTTTGAGTCCAAAGGATGCTGCATCACCGCCACCAGGCGAACCACCATATAGCATCACACCCGGCCTGATCCAATCGCCCTTGATTTCAGGATGAATCAAAATCGCTGGCGAGTTCGACAAACTGTTTTCGGCTTGAATAGTCGAAGTGGCTCGTTGAAATGCAGCGATTTGTGTCGCAACATCGGGCGACACGGACTGAGTGTCTGCATTGGCAAAATGCGTAATCAGAGATATTTTTCCTACCGCTGGCATTGCCTGCAGGCGCGCATACGCATCACGAGTTTGTTCGGGTAAAAACCCTAAACGATTCATGCCCGTATTGATTTTTAAATGCACATGAATGGGGGAAATGAGACGTGCCTTAAACAACATCTCCAACTGCTCAAGGTTATGCACTACAGGCTGAAGGTCATACTGACTAATCAGGTCGAGATCAGCCGACTCAAACATCCCCTGCATCATCATGATGGGCTTAGTCCAGCCCAAATCGCGCAGCCGCACGGCACGATCATACTCAATCAACGAGAGCCCATCAGCCGCAGCAAAACCGCGTAATCCATTCTCAAGCCCATGGCCATAGGCATCGGCCTTTACCACAGCCCAAATTTTAGCGCCCGGTATCGTTGAGCGAGCAATGGCCAGGTTAGATTGCATGGCCGTGACGTTGGTGGTAGCGACAATTGGTCGGGGCATCGAGAATCAGGTAAAAGTGGTCAACGTGTAGCCCCGCATTTTACCGGACACCCGGCTAGCAAAGTGGCTTACTCGGCTTAGAGCGCAGATTTCATGGTATAAAGTCGTGGGTCAAAGGCGGATATAAGCCGACTGATACCGAGCTCTACGGCCTGGCAACCGTACTCAACAACCAAGGAATGCAATCGCTGGTGTGATTAAATGTTCGCACAAAGTTTCGTTCAACTGACAGTACCGCAAAGACCGCCTGTCGTCATACTCTGGCTGAATTTTTCTGAATGAATCGCGGTTTCTACACCATCATGGCAGCGCAGTTTTTTTCGTCGCTTGCCGATAACGCGCTGCTTATCTTAGCCATTTCTGTGCTGGCGTCGAGTCAATCCCCTGAGTGGATGACGCCCATGCTCAAGCTTTTTTTTGTCGCTTCCTATGTACTGCTAGCGCCGTTTGTTGGCGCGTTTGCCGATGAGTTGCCTAAAGGTCGGGTGATGTTCATCACCAATTTAGTTAAAGTCGTTGGCTGCATGATGATGTTCTTTAATGTTCATCCACTGCTAGCGTATGCCGTGGTTGGTTTTGGCGCAGCCGCCTACTCACCGGCAAAGTACGGCATCCTTACTGAACTTCTGCCCCCTGAAAAATTAGTCGTTGCCAACGGTTGGATAGAAGGCTTGACCGTGTTGTCGATTATTTTTGGCACCGTATTGGGCGGTACATTAGTCAGCGAACAATTTGCAGCCTCCATCACCGCCATGCTGCCGGTGAATGATCTTGAACTGAGTATCTCCCTAGAAGTCGGACTGGGCGTAGTGATGTGTTCTTATTTGCTGGCTGCGGCATTCAATCTCAAAATTCCGGATACCGGTGCACGTTACGCGGCGCAAGAGCGCAATCCTTTTAAACTGATACTCGATTTTTCTCACTGCTTCATGAGCCTTTGGAAAGATAGGCTCGGGCAAATTTCCCTTGCCGTCACCTCACTTTTTTGGGGTGCCGGGGCGACTTTACAATTTATTGTTTTGAAATGGGCAGAGCAAGCGCTCAACATGCCGCTGGCCAAGGCTGCCATTCTTCAAGGCGTGGTGGCATTTGGTGTCGCCTTTGGTGCGATGGCTGCTGCGCGCCTCATACCACTGAAAAAATCACTGGCGGTTATGCCTTTAGGATTTGCGATGGGCATCATCGTTACCCTTATGACCTTGGCACATAGCGTGGAACTAGCCTACCCATTATTAGTTTTGGTCGGCGCACTCTCCGGCTTTTTCGTCGTACCTATGAATGCTCTTTTGCAGCACCGTGGTCACGTCATCATGAGCGCGGGCCATTCGATTGCGGTGCAAAACTTCAGTGAGAATGCATCCATTCTGATGATGCTGGCCTTATATGCCTTGCTGATTAAACTAGATTTCAGTGTCAACACAGTGATCGTTTTATTTGGCTTATTTGTGGCCGGCATTATGTGGATGGTCATGCGCCGACACGCAGCCAATCAACGTGAATACGATTCCATGCATTTAATCGGCGAGAAAAAACACATCGATAGCTGAAATACTATGTGGCTATCAGTGGCTAGGCGCTACTATTCCTCTGACGCGTTCGTTAGCGCGCTCCTTCCAGTCATTCGGCACCACAAAACCGCGATCCACTTCCAATAATTCATCGCCTTGTTTTTTAAACGTGGCAACCATGACCGGCATCGGGTCATCATGAAAGTGTTGCGTTAGCCAGTCGCGCAAATTCGCACGCTGCATTCCTTCTTCAAGCGGCAATCGCGCCGGCGCCAGCCACGCAAGGCGTGGCAGGACGGCACAATCTTCGCCCACATGATCGTCAAACTCAGCCAGTGTGCACCACCAACCATGACAATGTGAAGACGAGATACCCAGTGCTATGGTGTCGACAGGCTCTTCTTTTCGATAAAACAACCAACCCTTGACCAGCGCCTGCGCAGCGACCAAAGGCTCACTCAACAGTGCTTGTGCGGCGGGATGAGTACCCAGCAATAACTGCCGCCCAAAAATTTTTTTCATCTTAGCGCCTAGCGTATCCGCCAAATTGGGACCGACAAAATAATCGGCCTGCTGAATTTGTGCATAGGCAGCATTACGTGAGCAAAGCAGATAAAACTTGGTCGCAAATTCCCAATGCACCAATCCTTCTTTTTCACGCAAAATAAAATCAAACTCACCTACTGTTTCATCTTTGCCAGCGCGCACCTGCAAGCCATGTACATGCAATCGTTTGACATGCGCGAAGTACACCGCAAGTAATTTTTCAGCGTAACGACCTAATCGCGTAAATCGATTAATATCTAAAATCGCTTGTAACTCATCCGGTTGGCGGTCAAGATCAATCAACCAGTCATTGACATTATCGTCAACAGAGTTTTCTAAGGACGCAATTTTTTTTTGCCACTGAGGCGCATTGCTATCGAGTAGATTCGGCGCATCGAGCAACCACGCCAATGCACGAACGTGTGGATTTTTTAGGTGGTGCCAGCGCTCATGGAAGGCAAGTTGATACGAACGCATTTCAGCGTTCATCATACAGACTCTGAGCCAGACAGAGATCACGCCAGCTTTTCGCTTTGTCTTCTGGCTTGCGTAACAAGTACGCGGGGTGATAGGTCACCACCACTGGGATACCCTGATAAGAATGCGACTCTCCGCGCAATGATGCCAAGCTGGTTTCTTCATTCAAGCCCAAGAGTGAGATCGCGGCAGTTTTCCCCAAAGCGACTATTACTCTCGGTTTGATTAAATCAATTTGACGCTCCAGAAAAGGTCGGCAGGTAGCGACTTCATTTCGCACTGGTGGACGGTCACGACCGTCAGCATCGACTGGACGGCATTTAACGATATTGGCGATGTAGGTATCGACGCCGCGCGCAAGCTTGAGAGCTTTGAGCATGTTGTCGAGTAGCTTACCCGCAGGCCCAACAAAAGGCTCGCCTTCAAGGTCTTCGTTGCGACCCGGCCCCTCGCCTACAAACAACCAGCTCGCATTACGATCGCCGATACCGGGCACGGCATGTGTGCGGCCACGGCACAAACCACACCGCGCACACTCGCGGATCGTTGCCTCTAACTCATCCCAATCAAGTGCGGCAAGGTCAGCGGTAAGTTCAGTTGCAAGGTCAGTCGCGAATTCAGTCGTAACGTGAGCCGCAGCCGCGGTCACTGCCATTCCAACAGACTCATCAGCGTGTGAACGTAGCTGCCATACAGGCCCTAAGCCCATGCGTTCTAATCGTAATAATTTTTCAGGATTCATGGCTATGATCGGTGAGCATCAAACGCATAACGATGGCATCCTCGCGACTAGCGCCATGCGAAGGGTAGTAATTTTTACGAATACCAATTTGCTCAAACCCGACATGCTGATAAAACGCCAGTGCATGCGGATTCGACGGACGAACTTCCAGCAGTATCGATTGCATGTTCACTGCGCGCGTCAATGCGATGATTTTATCCAGCAGACATCGACCCAGTTTTTTTCCTTGCCGTGTCGGGCGCACGGTAATATTTAACAAATGCATTTCATCTACTACCGGCATTGCCAAAAAATAACCCGCTATCTGACCTTCTGACTCTCGCACTATCCATGCATCGTAACGACTATTCAATGAATCTAAAAAATTACCGCGGGTCCAGGGAAACGGATAGGCTTGATTTTCAATTGACACCACCTCTTCTACGTCTTGTGCGCGCATAGTCGCCATCAACAACGAGGTTGCTGAAAAAATCTCACTCTCTGGAACGTGACTCATACACGAACTCCAGACTGACGCTCGAGCGTCGTCAATGCGACCTTATTTCGCAGATACACAGGTTGCGCATCACGCGCATGAACAGTTTGGCCAGTTAAAAATAAATCAGCAGCCAGTCGCGCAACCTCTGCAGCATGCGGCATTATCTCGGGCAGTGATTGTGCATGGTTCAAATGAGTCAGCTCATCGCCATGATGTATCAAACCATTCCCACATAGCGCGGGTGAACCTTCTGGACTGACTTGTGAAGCGTGCGATAAACGTGGGGCAATGACCTGCTGCCAACCACCATCAAAACGATACTGCGCCCAATACACTTCGCCCATGCGCGCATCAAGCAAGGCCAACACGTCATTGCCAGCACCGGCGAGCCGCGCTCGTTCAGCTATCGCGAGTAAGGTAATGACTGGGGCTGTGGGTAGATTGGCACCAAACGCGACACCTTGTGCAAGTCCACACGCGGTGCGCACACCGGTAAATGAACCCGGGCCTGAACCAAACGCCAGCGCATCGCAGTGACTCAAGTTGAGTTGTGCCTGTTCAAGCAAAGCCTGCAATAAACGCGGCACCGTCTGCGAGTGGGTCTGTGAACCTTGGGATTCAAGAAAACTCAGCTGATTAGCTCGCAATAGTGCAACAGAGGCGAGATCAGTGGATGTTTCAATCGCAATAAGGGTGGGATAAACAGTCGACATGGGCGCCATTTTACCGTGCGCGCTCCGCATATTCAGGAGCATCGTCATGTCATCACGATAAGCTAACCGCAGTAACGAGTTAAAACGTCGCGTCCCTACGGTAAAATAAAGCCATGAGCTGTCTGTTTCTAACTCCCGACACGTTTCCACAACTCTCCGCCACACTCGCTTCAGGTCAGTGGGTGGTGGCCTGTTTGTGCGCTGGCTGGTGCGATGTATGCAAACAATATCGTGCGGGCTTTGATGCGCTGGCCGAGCAGTATCCCGAGCAGCAGTTTGTATGGATAGATATTGAAGATCAATCCGATCTGGTCGGCGATCTGGATGTTGAGAATTTTCCGACCATCCTCATACAGCGCAAAGACATCGTCGCTTTTTACGGCACGATGATGCCCGAACCCAGACAGGTCGGGCGGTTACTTGAAGCCCAGATTGAACGCAGCGAAGACGATCTGCGACGCGAAGCCAGCAGCACTTCCGAACGATCACTCTGGCAGCAAGAATGTAATTTACTCACCAAACTGGCCGAGCTGTAAATTCTAATCAATCAGCTCATCGAATTAATCAGCTCAACTTCAAAGGCAAGCTACGTAAACGCTTGCCCGTTAAATTAAACAGCGCGTTAGCGACTGCTGGTGCAACCGGTGGAGTTCCTGGTTCTCCTACGCCTTCCGGTGCTGCTGTACTCGGCATGATCACCACCTCGACTTCCGGCATTTCATCGAACCGCAACATGGGCATATCGTTGAAATTCTTTTGCACGATTTGTCCTTCTCTCACCTGAACTTCGCCATACAACGCAGCGGACAAACCATACGCAATCGCCGACTCCATTTGTTGTTCAACGATTTCAGGATTAATCACCGTACCGCAATCAATCGCGCAAGTGATTTTGTGAACGCGTGGTTTGCCTTGCTCTATCGAGACCTCGGCTACCTGCGCCACAATACTGCCAAAACAGGCATGCAAGGCCATACCATGTGCGCGTGACTGTTCAGGCTTACCAGCGCGCTCAACTGCGGCATTTAATACAGCCAGATGCCGGGGATGCGATCCGAGCATGCGACGACGAAATTCAGCCGGCTCGACTTTAGCGGCATGCGCCAATTCATCCACAAAACTCTCTTTGAAAAACGCATGGTGAGAATGCCCAACCGAACGCCACGGCCCGACAGGCAAAGGCGACTCCACAATCACATGTTCAACCTGTTGATTTTCGATTTCGTAGTGGTGATCAAACAAACCCTCAGCCGCTGTTTTATCAGGGCCAAAGGGCGACAAATCAAACGCACGCTGCAGCAATTGTTGAATCGGCGCCGCCGATGCGGATTTGCTTTGCCAAGCGTTAACCGTGCCCTTCTCATCCAGAACCGCCGCCATTCGCGCAACGCAGGCAGGCCGATAAAAATCATGGGCGATATCGTCTTCGCGTCGCCACATCAACTGCACGGGAACACCCGGCATTTCCATCGCTAACGCAACGGCTTGCGCCACCATGTCGGTTTCTAGTCGACGTCCAAAGCCACCACCCAAAAACGTTTCAGTCAAATCGATTTGCTCAACCGAGATATCAGCTACCCGAGCGGCCGTCGCTGCGACTATCGATGGAGCCTGCGTCGGCACCCATAGCTTTAAGCGGTCATCGATAAACTGTGCGGTGCAATTAATCGGCTCCATCGGCGTGTGCGCAAGATAGGGCGCGCTATATTCGGCCTTGATTGCTTTGGGCAGCTGATCGTCATCAATCTCATCACCGACGCTGTAATACGTAAATCCTGATTCATCGCTCAGACTCTGACGTAGCTGTTGCATCACTGCTTGATTCGTCAGTTGTGAATGCGGCCCGGCTTGCCACACAGGTGTTAATAGATCGAGCGCACTTTGTGCAGTCCAACGACTGCCGGCAATCACTGCCACGGCATCTGGCGAACCGGAGCGCTCTTGATTGAGCTTAACTACTTTTAATACACCCGGCATATCGTTCGCCACACGCGTATCAACACTAGTCAAACGTCCGCCTATATGCGGGCACATCAGCAGGGCGGCATACACCATTCCCTTGGGCTTGATATCCATACCAAAGTCGGCGCTACCATCAATCTTTGCTGGAATATCGAGTCTCGGCAGCGATTTACCAATTTGATTAAAAGCGGAGGCTTCTTTCAGTTGAAACGAGACATCGCCTAATTCAGCCGCATCAGCAGCCAATTCGCCATAGCTGGCTTTTAATCCGCCCGAATGAGTCACTCGCCCATCGCTGGTGTTGCACTCAGAAACGGGCACACCCCAACGATTAGCTGCCGCCAGCATCAAGCGCGCTCGGGCTGAGGCACCCGCTTCACGCATAGGCAGCCAGCTATCCTTAACGCTGGTTGAACCACCGGTGACTTGAATTCCTAACTCGCGTTCGACCTTGCGCGATAGCCACTTACCTAACTGATAAATAGCACTCTGATCTTCGGGGTGAAATGGCAAACCATCCGCCAGCATCGTGGTGTCGCCATAGATTTTGTCTAACGGTGCCTGTACCAATCTGATCGAAGTCAATGGGACATCCATTTCTTCCGCAACTAGGGTCGGCAAGGCGGTCATAATGCCCTGCCCCATTTCACTCTTGGCCAGCACGACGGTCACGCGATTGTCCTTACCCACCATGACCCAACCGTTGAGCTTCACATCCCCGTGGCGCATTGGGGGTAAAGCTGAGGTATCCAGTCGCTGCCGGGGCGGCATTAGCGCCCAGCCCACGACCAACGACCCGGCAAGCGCCGCACCGCCGATCAAAAAATGGCGACGATTGAATTGCCCCGATGGCTGGTCAAACATGACT
>Ga0164294_10000381_pt1 | contig 41792 bp, 27 predicted proteins | sample GEODES005metaG_FD_111479 | JGI IMG/M metagenome (GOLD analysis project Ga0164294, IMG submission 111479) | Oligotrophic lake water microbial communities from Sparkling Lake, Wisconsin, USA - GEODES005 metaG | ecosystem: Environmental > Aquatic > Freshwater > Lake | place: USA: Sparkling Lake... | reverse complement strand
GGGTCGCGATCGCCAAGGGAAGTTTAAGGACAGACTCGCTACAAGCTATCTCATCGAGGTCGCCGATGCGTCCGGTATTTGGAAGACCGTGGCGGACTCCGACGATCGCGAACGCTACGACGCGAGCAAGAGCCCCCAGCCTAGTTTCTCCACGAAGGGCCTTCGTAAAGACGAAGCCGCAGCGGCAGGCAAACTGCTAGATCAAAAGCGTGCGTTCGAAGGAGAAATAAGCGGACTCGATGCCTCACAAAAAGTCTTCGCCGGTATCTTCCGCAAGCCCGACGAAATCCACCTGCTCAATCGTGGCGATCCTGAGCAGCCGAAAGAGGAAGTCACACCTGCCGTCCTCAGCACGCTTGGCAATGTGAAGCTGGACAAGCAAACGCCTGAGCAACAGCGGCGGGCCGCGCTCGCAGATTGGATTGCCAGTTCGCAAAACCCACTCACGGCTCGTGTGATGGTGAATCGCATCTGGCAGGGCCACTTCGGCACCGGGCTGGTGCAGACCCCGAGCGACTTCGGCAACAATGGCATGAAACCCACCCATCCCGAGTTGCTCGACTGGCTTGCGACAGAGTTTATTCGCTCCGGTTGGAGCGTGAAGCACATGCACCGGCTCATCGTGCTGAGTGAGACGTATCGGCAGAGGAGTGATGGAGAGTTGGAGTCATGGAGTGTTGGAAATGGCCAGCCAGCACTCCATCACTCCACCACTCCAGCCCCCCACGAGATCGACTCCGACGTGCGCCTTCTCTGGCGCTTTCCCTCACGCCGACTGGAAGCAGAGGCCATCCGAGACTCCATGCTGGCGGTGAGCGGCCAGCTCAATCTGAAGATGTATGGCCGTGGATATGACCTCTTTGACAAACGCGGTGGTCTTAGCGGCTTCAATCCTGTCGAGACCTCCACACCCGAGAATCAGCGCCGCATGATTTATGCGCACAAAGTCCGTCGTGAACCGGAGGCCGTCTTTGGAGCCTTTGATTGCCCCGATGCCGGTCAAAGCACCGCCGCACGCACTACCAGCACCACACCCATCCAGGCGCTGAATCTCTTCAACAGTCGCTTCACACTCGATCATTCCGAAGCCTTCGCTGCTCGTGTGAAGAAGGAATCGGGCGACGACATTGCCGGACAAATTAAACGCGCCTACCAACTCGCCCTCACTCGCGAACCCACTGCCGAAGAGCAGAATGACGCCATGCCCATCGTCAAACAGCATGGTCTCACCGTGCTTTGCCGCGCCCTCTTCAACAGCAACGAGTTCCTCTTCCAGCCATGAAACACCACGCCGAACATCTCTCCATCCCAGGTCGCGCCTTCCTCGACCGGCGCCAGTTCCTTTCCAATAGCGCCACCGCGCTCGGCTCCATCGCGCTGACGAATCTACTCGGGTTGGATGGCTTGCTCGCCGCAGAGAACCAAGGCCGGCTCATCGATCCCGCTCGTCCCTATGCACCGAGGCAACCGCATTTTCCAGGAAAGGCGAAGAACGTCATCGTCATCTTTTGCGCCGGCGCGGTCAGCCAGTTGGAGACATGGGATTACAAGCCAGAACTGATCAAGTGGGACGGTAGACCCTTGCCAGGTGGGCCAGCTGTTACCTTCCAAGGTCCAGCGGGTAATCTCGCTCGGCCGCAATACGAGTTCCACCAGCGCGGTAAGACGGGTAAATGGGTGAGTGACATGATCCCGCATCTTGCGGAGTTGACGGACGACATCGCGTTTGTGCATTCGCTTACCAGCAAATCAAACACCCATGGCCCCGCAGAGAACTTTCTCTCCACCGGCTTTGTGCTCGATGGTTTCCCTTCGCTCGGCTCTTGGGTGACCTATGCGCTCGGCAGCGAGAGCCAGGAGTTGCCGTCGTATGTCGCCATCCCTGATCCACGCGGCGTGCCGCAGAATGGCGCGAACAACTGGGGCCCTGGATTCTTACCAGCTGCCTTCCAGGGCACCACGATGAGTTCCAAGAACCCAGTCCGCCATCTCGCGGCAAGCGGTGTTTCTGTGAATGCCGACCAAGCCGCACGCTCTCTTTTGCAAAGGATGAACGCCCGACACCTCGAAGCTCATCCTGGCGATAGTAAGCTCGCTGCTCGCATCGCCAGTTACGAACTCGCCGCGCGGATGCAATTGAGCGTTCCCGAAATCAACGACCTCAGCACCGAGCCCGCGCATATTTTAAAAAGCTACGGGGCTGATGATACGCAAAACCCTGACAAAGCCGCCTTTGCCAAAAATTGCATCCTCGCGCGCCGCTTGATCGAAAAAGGCGTGCGCTTCGTGCAGCTCTTCAACGGTGCCTACGCCAGCGGCGGCAAGCTGAACTGGGACGGCCACAGCGCACTCAAGGAACAATACGACGTTCATAGCCGCATCCTCGACCAACCCGCCGCCGCCTTGATTCGCGACCTCAAACAACGCGGGCTACTCCAAGACACTTTAGTCGTCTGGTGCACCGAGTTTGGCCGCATGCCCTTCTTCCAAAAAGGAGCCAAAGGTCGTGATCACAACCCCGATGGCTTCACCTGCTGGATGACCGGTGCGGGTGTGAAGCCCGGGGTCAGTCATGGCGTCACCGATGCCCTCGGGCAGAAGGCCATCGAACACATCCATCCGCTTTACCATTTTAACGCCACCATTCTTCACCTCCTCGGTCTGGATTTCGAAAAACTCAGCTTCGAGCACAATGGCATCCAACGACGCCTAACCAACGTCGAAGGGAAAGTGATCCGTGAGGTGTTGGCATGAAGACTCAGCAATGAACGGAGTTATCTCTATTTTCCTGCCTGTTCTTCGGTATGTCGAGAAAAGCGCGTTTCATGCGTAAGGATAAGGTTCGCACGTCTCATGCTTCGCTACTTTCTCACTTGCTTTCTTTCCACGTCATTGCTCGCGTCGCCTCCGGTGGCTTTTTTGGAGCAGCATTGCTACGACTGCCATGATGGGGAGACCAAGAAGGGCGATCTTGATTTGACCAGCTTGAGCTTTGACGCACAGCATCTGGACCTGCTTGTCAAAGTGCACGATGCCGTGGAGCGTGGCGAGATGCCGCCGAAGAAGAAAAAGCAGCCTGCGGAGGCGGAGCGGGTGGCGTTTGTGAGTGAGATGGACGCAAAGCTGATGGCGCTGGCGAAGGCGGGCGATCATGGACGCATTCGGATGCGGCGGATGACGCGGGTGGAGTTTCAAAACACGCTGCAGGACCTGCTGGCGCTGCCGAGGCTCGACATCACTGCGCTGCTGCCGGCGGATGGTCGCGTGGCGGGCTATGACAAGATGGCAGGTGCGTTGGACATCTCGCCCGCGCATCTTGCGGCGTATGAGGAGGCGGTGGAGAAGGCGCTGTATGCTACGATCGCCACGAGCAGCACGCCGCCGCGAGTCTTCAAGAAGCGCATCTATCCAGCGGGGTTGTTCAAGTTTGGCGGGAATCTGCTCCAGGGACAGTTCGTGCTGCTGAAAGACAAGCAGCCGGATCCAGCGCTGCCGGTTCGTGGCGGCTTTGAGGACAAAAAAGGCCATGTCGGCGATGCGGGGCCGGATTTGGACGAACGGAAGAAGAGGATCGAAAGTGTGAAGAAATCAGAGAGCGCTGTCGGCTTGCTCAATCCGAATCTCGCGGGCTATGAGGCAGCGATGAATGTGTCGCCGATCTACGCTGGCCTGTATCGCATGAAGCTCTCGCTCTGGGGCTTCCATTGGAACGCGGGCAAGCCGGAGCCCTGCGCCGCGCCCCAGGCTGCGGTGCTGCGGGCACATGAGGAGGGCAAGCAACAAGAAGGCGGTCGATTGCTGCGGGCCTTCACCGCGCCGTCGATGAAGTCGAACGAGGCGGAAATCACCGAGTGGCTCGATGCGCATGAAAGCATCGTCTTCGATCCGGTGTCGGTGCCGTGGACGGGCCTGCGTATCGGTCAGGTGGCGGGTCGGGCAATGAAACATGTGGGGCCGGGCGTGGCGATTGATTGGTTCGAGATCGAGGGGCCGATCAACGCCGTGTGGCCGCCAGAAAACCACAAGCGGCTTTTTGGTGATCTGCCCATCAAACCGTGGCCGCAAGGCTGCGAGGCAGTGTCACCGCAGCGCGAGGAAGTGAGCAGCATCGGCGGTTATGTGCCGAGCATGCATTTCGACCTCACGCCGCAGGAGCGAAAGCCGCCGCTGGAAACCGTGCAGTCCACGCAGCCGGAAGAAGATGCCCGCAAGCTGCTCACGACTTTTTTGCCCAAGGCGTTTCGTCGGAAGGTGAACGCCGAAGAGATCGAGCCCTATGTGGCACTGCTGCGCTCTCGAATCGCCGCGAAGGACTGTTTTGAGGATGCCATGCGGCGTGTGTATGTCGCGGTGCTCACCTCGCCGGAGTTTTTGTTTCATGCGCCGGACTCGCTCGCTTCGCGGCTTTCCTACTGGCTCTGGAACGGCCCGCCCGATGCCCCATTGCTCGCCGCAGACCTCCAAAACCCAGCGGTGCTCCGCAACGAGCTGGATCGACTGCTCGCGGACAAACGCAGCGAGCGCTTCATCGAGGACTTCACCAATCAATGGCTCGAACTCAGTCGTCTCGATGAAACCACGCCCGATCCGCAGCTTTACCCCGAGTATCGCTTTTTGCTCCACGAAGGCATGGCGGCCGAGACCCGTGCTTTTTTGCGCGAACTCATCCAAAGCGATCTACCGATTACCGCGCTACTCAAACCAGGCTTTGCCATGGTCACGCAGCGCCTCGCCGAGCACTATGGCATGAAGAACGTTCACGGTGTGGAGCCGCGCAAAGTGCCGCTATCACCGGAAAGCCTGCGCGGCGGCCTGCTGGGTCAAGCCGCTATCCACAAGCTCACTGCCAACGGCACCACCACCTCGCCCGTGACGCGAGGCGTCTGGGTGATGGATCGGCTCTTGAACAACCCGGCCCCGCCACCGCCGCCCAGCATCTCCGCTGTCGATCCCGACACACGCGGCACCACCACCGTGCGCGAGCAGCTCGAAAAACATCGCGCCGATGCCAGTTGTGCCACCTGCCACGCAAAGATCGACCCCGCTGGCTTCGCCCTCGAAGCCTTCGATCCGATTGGAGGCTTGCGTGATCGCTACCGCTCCAACGGAAAGGGAGATGCGCCACCCGAAAAAGGCAAAACCGACTGGCACGTGCAATACAAGCTCGGCCCGAAAGTGGACCCCAGCGGCGCCCTCAGCGATGGCCGCTCGTTCAGCGGCCCCAAGGATCTAAATACCCTCCTCACCAGCGATCCCGCCCGACTCGCCCGCGCCTTCATCGCCCACCTCTCCCGCTACGCCACCGGAGCCGAAGTCAGCTATGCCGACCGCGCGGAAATCGAGCGCATCGTCGAAAGCACAGCAGCGAAACATTACAGCCTCCGCTCGCTCATCCATGAGCTGGCTGAGAGCAAACTCTTCATCTCACAAAATCCATCCACGAAATGAACCGCCAGCTTACATCCCTCTTCTGCTCTCTGGTTGTCGCCTTCACGGTGCACTTGGCGTTTGCGCCAGCATCCTTGTGGGCTGCGGCGACGACCTACTACGTCGCCACTGATGGCAAGGACACGCATGACGGACTTACCTCGCAGGCTCCTTTCCGCACGATTCAAAAGGCCGCGGAGGTGATGCAACCCGGCGACACCTGCATGATTCGCCGTGGTGAGTATCGCGAAAAGATCGTGCCGCCGCGTGGTGGAAGCTCGGGGGAGGCGCGGATCACTTACCGTGCCTACCGCAATGAGAAACCGGTCATCAAAGGCTCGGAGCGGGTCGCCGGTTGGACCGACGAGGGCGGCGGCGTTTGGAAAGCGGTGCTGCCAGCGAAGTTCTTCGGCTCTTCGCCCTACAATCCTTTCACCGTCAAAGTATCCGGTCATTGTATCGGCAACGTGGGAGGCAATCACACCCTCGGCATGGTGTATCTGAACGGCGAACCGTTTGCCGAGCGGCTTGCCATGGCGGAGGTTAAGCAGACCGCAAAGACGTGGTGCGCGGCACAGGAAGGTGAGAGCACGGTCATTCACGCACACTTTGACACCGATCCGAACCAAGCAGTGGCCGAAGTCAATGTGCGGGATGGTTGTTTCCATCCGGGGCAGAAAATCTTGAACTACATCTCCATCGTCGGCTTGACGATGAAGCAGGCGGCACCACAGGGCAGCGGACCTATTCATCCGCAGCAGGGAATCATCACGGCCTACGCAGGCAAGGGCTGGGTCATCGAGCTCTGCACACTCTCGGATTCCGCGTGCTCGGGGCTCGCTTTGGCGACCGGCCCCGAGAGTTGGTATAACCCCCAATCCTCCACGCAGGACGTGAAGGGCACTGCGCCGGACTTCCACGCCAGCGGTTTCCATGTCGTGCGGCACAACACCATCGAGCGCTGTGGCCAGGCGGGCATCATCGGGATGATCAACGGCCATTCATCTCTCATCGAAGGCAACTTGATTCAGGACATCAACGTGGAGCGGAAGATCAACGGAGCCGAGACCGCAGGAATCAAGCTGCATTGGGCCATTGACACCGTACTCCGGAACAACCTAATCCGGCGTATCTATAACGCGCGGGAAGGCGGGCAGAACTTCGGTGTTTGGCTGGACTTTTCCTGCCAGGGCACACGCGTCACCGGCAATGTCATCTACGACATCCTCGACCCCGCGAGATCGTCGCCGAAGTGCTTCCCTCTCTATCTTGAGGCCAATGTCGGTCCCATCGTCGTGGACAACAACATCCTGATTCATGACCCCAAAGGTCCTTACAACAACGAGCTTGGCTCCCTGCATCAAATCACCGCGCACAACCTCATCGTCGAAGGACGCCTCCTGCATTTCAACGACCCGTCGCGAAACGTTCCTTATTACCAGCCGCATTCGCTGAAGTTTGTCGCTCGGCTTGATGCTGCCGCCGCCAGCAACAAGGCGAACTGGCGCTATATCGACCGGAACAATCTCTTCATCGGCCCGTTCAGCGACCAGGACAGCGCGACAGAGACGGCGGGAAATGTGAAGCTCGACTACAACGCGCAGCAGGCCCTGCAACTCAAGCGAACCGACACTCCCGACGGCGTCACCTTTGAGTTCCAGCTCTCCGACGAAGCACACGCGAAACTGACCGGCGGCGACCTGATCACCTCCCCGAGCGTGGGCGAGTTCCCACTCGTCAAACAGCGCCTCGAAGACCGCGACAGCAAGCCCTACGACTTCGCCACCGACATCGCCGGAAAGACGCGTGAAGCCAAAGCTGGCGCGGTGGTGCCCGGTCCTTTTGCCAAGCTAGAGAAGGGCAGAAACTTCTTCCGATTCATAGCAGGACGTATTGCTACCGGTTCGGAGTCCACGCAATTGCTTAAACCATGACAACCCGCCGAAACTTCCTCCGCGCTGCTGGCGCTTGCCTCGCTTTGCCTTCCATCGGGCGTGCGGCTGAAAAGCTGCCGCCGAAGCGGCTTTTCGCCATTCATGTGCCGCTGGGCATGATGCCGCAGTTTTTCTTCCCAAAGGCGGGTGAGACCTCCAGCCCCTATCTCGACCTCATCGCTGCGCATCGTCCGCTCTTCACCACTTTCAGCGGCCTCTCGCATCCGGGTGTCGATGGTAATCACCATGCCGGGCAGTGCTTCCTCACGGGTGCGCCGCATCCGGGGCAGCCCACGTTTCGCAACAGCCTCTCGCTCGATCAACTTGTGGCAGAGAACATAGGGCTCGACACCCGCTTTCCCTCGCTCGCTGTTTCGGTGCGCAAGGGCGAGCACTATGCCGACTCCATCGCCGTCTCGCGCTCCGGCGTTGTTTTGCCGTCGGAAACGAGCGCCGAGAGGCTTTATCGACGCTTGTTCGTCGCCGGAACGCCCGAGGAAAAAGCCGCGACCATGCGCCGCATCGAAGCCGGTGGCAGTGTGCTCGATCTGATCCTCGACAAAGCCAAGCGACTCGAAAAAGGCACCGCCGCGGAGGATCGGGCGCGACTTGATCAATACTTCCAAAGCGTGCGGGAACTCGAAGACCGCCTCCAGCGCAACATCGAGTGGGAAAATCGCCCCAAACCCAAAGTGGACTACCCGCAGCCCAAAGACATCGCCGATGCCAATGAGGTCATCGCAAGGTCCATGCTCATGTTCGACCTGATCCGCCTCGCCTTGCAAACAGACAGCACGCGCGTCGTCACGCTCTCGCTCAGCACGTTCAGCGTCGTGCCGCATGTGCCCGGCGTGAAGAGCGAAACCCACGGCCTCACCCACCACGGCAACGAACCCGACAAGATCGCTGAGTTGAAGAAAATCGAAGAATCCCAGATCACGGCCTTCGGCGACCTCCTGAAAGCATTTCAATCCGTCAACGAAACCGGCGGCACCTTGCTCGACCGCACCCAGATCCTGTACGGCAGCTGCCTCGGCAACGCCAACTCTCATAGCAATCAGAATCTCCCGCTCATTCTCGCTGGTGGCGGATTTAAACATGGAAAAAATCTCTCTTTTGATTCGCAGAATAACACGCCGATGGCCAATCTCTTTGTGACGATGCTACAAGGACTTGGCATCGAAGCTGGGAAATTTGCTAGCAGCACAGGATCAATCTCGGGCCTTGATTTGATTTAAAATGGCAATGGGTTCTTTTTGATTCAGTCGTCATCGAAGGGGGGCTGTTGTGTTGATCTTATTATCACTGATTCTGCCCACATGTTTAGTTCTCAATCTACCAAGGCTTTGTTCCGCTCGCTGAGCCCCACGTAGCAAGAAAAAGGATGGGGTTAAAACTTCTGAAAAGCGCAAGAAAACTCGACGATTGCCGCGTTTACTCAGCCTTCATAGATCTGACCATGAGAATCGCCTTCACCTCACTCTTCCTTACTCTCGCCATCTCTGCCTTGGCTGAAACTGTGCCTCTTTTTGACGGCAAAACGTTCACTGGATGGGAAGGTGATGTCGGTAGTGTCTGGCGCATTGAGGATGGATCCTTGGTTGCGGGATCTCTGGAAAAAAAGCAGGAGAAGAACAATTTTTTAGCAACCACAAAGGCTTACGGGAATTTTGAACTGACACTGAAATGGAAGCTGCAAGGAATTGAGGGGTTTGTGAATGGTGGCGTGCAGTTTCGCACGAAACGCATTCCAAATCACCATGAGGTTTCTGGTTTCCAAGCGGATCTTGGCAAGGGTTACGATGGGGCTTTGTATGATGAAAGTCGCCGAAAAAAAATGATGGCTCAACCCACGCCTGAAGTGCTCGCGAAAGCCCAGAGGCCGCTGGGTGAATGGAATGAATATCGCATTCGCGCTGAGGGGAAACACATTCAAATCTGGCTCAATGGCGTGCAAACCGTGGACTATACAGAGGCCGAAGCTGGCATTGAAACCACCGGCATCATCGCTGTGCAGATCCACGGCGGGGCAACCTCCATCGTGCGCTATAAGGATCTCATGATCGAGGAACTCAAGTAGCCTCGTCTTTCTAGCTAGTGTCCATTTATCCAACGCACAGCCTAGAATGGCTATGCTAATGCCAAATCGCCCATGAAATTCGTCTTCACGATCCTCTTTCTTTGCTTCAACGTTTTCTCTCAGGCGCAGCCTTTCGAGCTTAAGCGCAACGATGTCATTGCCCTGACGGGTGGCTCGAACATCGAGCGCACGCGCTTCAATGGCTATTTGCAAACCAGCCTCATCGCGTCGAAGCCGGAGTTGAAGATCAAGGTGCGTAATTTTGGCTGGGAAGGCGATACCGTGTTCGAACAGTGGCGTGATGGTGGAAACTACCAGAACCTTGATCCCAAACGCGCTCAAGCCGAGAAGCGCATCAGTGCTGAAACTGGCACTGATAGCTGGCGTCAACAGCGCGATTGGAAACAGCAACTCAGTGAAGTCGGTGCTACAGTCGTGGTCGCGCAATTTGGGCAGATGGAGTCGCTGATTGGCGTCGAGAAGCTGCCGCAGTTCATCGATGCTTATGAAAGGTTGATCGCAGAGTTCGCAGATGAAGGGCGCAGGGTTGTTTTGTTGGCTCCGGTGCCGTTTGAGCGCAGTTCCGCGCTGAATGATTATTCGGAGGCTGTTCGCGGTTTAGCTGCGAAATTAGGACTCACGTTCGTTGAGCCGATTAAACAAGTCGGACTTATCGAACACAACCTGACCGAGGATGGGCACCGTGCACTTGCGGAGCATGTGACGAAAGCACTTGGACTCACTCCGATGACCATTGAAACTATCCGTTCTCAAGTCATCGAATTCGAACGTCTGTGGTTCGATTACTGGCGCCCCATGAATTGGGCCTTCCTCACCGGCGATCGCTCAAACGTCCCCTACTCGAAAGATTGGAAAGACGCTTCAAAGCGCATCTTTCCACAGGAGATGGAGGACTTTCGTCCGCTGCTGAAACAGGCTGAGGATAACATCTGGGCGGTCGTCGAAGGCAAACCAGTGACGCCCCTCGGTGTCCGTTCATCGATCCCCGTCGAGCCGCCGACGGCGAAGCCTCAATCACCCGAAGAAGAGTTGGCTTCGTTTCAAATCATGGATGGTTTCGCGGTGAATCTCTTTGCCAGTGAGGCAGACGGCATCGTGAAACCGATCCAGATGCGTTGGGATGAACGCGGTCGCTTGTGGGTGGCGTGTGCGCTGAGCTATCCGCAGATCAAACCGGGTGAGAAAGCCAACGACTACGTGCTCGTCTGCGAGGACACCAATGGTGATGGCAAGGCCGACAAGTTTCATAAATTCGTCGAAGGACTCTTCATGCCTGCAGGTATCGAGCTGGGCGATGGAGGCCTCTATGTGGCCCAGGGCACCGAATTGCTGCATTTCAAGGACACGGATGGCGACGATAAGGCAGACACGAAGCGCATCGTGCTCGGCGGCTTCGGCACGGCGGACTCGCATCAGATGATCAACTGCATCAACTGGGGCTTTGGCGGTGAACTTTGGTTCACGCAGGGCCATCACATCTATTCGCGTGTGGAGACGCCGTTTGGCGTAGAGACGCTGAATCGCGCGGGTGTGTGGCGCTATCGGCCGCGCACGGGGCATCTCGATCCCTTTTTCCAATGGTCATCCGCTGGTGCCAACTGCTGGGGTGTGACGACCACGGAATACGGTCAAGCTTTCCACAAGAGTGGCGCGAACATCGGTAGCTGGTTCACCACGCCTGGCATGGTGCGCTCTGATCTTGCGGTGAATGCACAGGCGCTGAATCTCTGCCTGGCACCGATCAAACAGGTCGGGCAGGAATTTCTGCACAGCAGCATGTTTCCGAAGGAAATGCAGGGTCGGGTCCTCATCGGTGGCTATTACGCCAATTTGTTGGAGTGGCACGATCTGAAGTGCGAAAACGGTATCTTCAGCACCACGCACCTGCCGAACATTCTTGAGACCAAGAACAACGTCTTTCGTCCCGTCGAGGTGCGCATGGGCCCGGATGGCGGCATTTATGTCGCCGATTGGTATAATCCGATCATCGGGCATTATCAGGCAAGTTACCGTCACCCAGATCGTGACAAGCAGCATGGTCGTGTGTGGCGTGTGACATGGAAGACGGGTCAGAAGGTCAAGCCAGTTGAGTTAGCCAAGGCGAGCGTGGAGCAACTGCTGGAGCGGCTTGATTCCAAAGAACGCTGGTCTTGGTATCAGGCGAAGCGCTTGCTCATCGAGCGAGATACCAAGGAAGTCCTCACCGCGCTTGAAACCTGGACACCCAAGCAAAACGACTATTGCCAACTCCAAGCTCTTTCACTTTACGAAGCTCTCGAGATACCACGCCCCGAGTTGCTCAAAACACTGCTGCGCAACGCAGACGCTCGTATTCGCGCCTATGCTACACGCACGCTCAGCACTTGGGCGCGTGATGGCCATCTGCCGGATGCTTTGACGCTGCTGGAGGCACAAATGGCCGATGAGGATGCTCTCGTGCGTCTGGAGGCCATCGTGGCGGCCAGTTACATCCCAGAGGCAGGATCTGCCGTGATTGCCGCACGTGCGTTGGATAAGGAATTCAACGCCTACCACCTCCATGCACTCATTAAGACGCTGCATGTGCTTAATCCGCTCTGGTCGTCAAAGTTGGAATTTGAAAAAGATGAGCACCTCATTTTCGCGCTGCAAAACAGTTGGGTGGAAAACAATCCTGACGATCTGAAAAACCTCAGCGGTGCTGCGGTGGCGTATAAACCGAACGCAAGCAGCCAGGTGGCCACCATCATGCGTGAGCAAGTGACCAAGCACGAAGGAAATGTCGAACGCCAAACAACTTGGCTCAAGGCTCTTGCTGCCGTTGCCAGTGTCGATGATTTGCCATTCATCTTTGAGCGCGCTGGCAAAAATGCCACCGTTTTGGCCGCGCTCAGAACCTCTGCACCTGCTAATGCGATGGAACTGCTAACGCCACTCTTTGATTCGCAAGTGCCTGCAATTCGCAACCAAGGTCTGCGGCTTGCGGGAGCCTGGAAAGTCAGCTCATTCGCAGATCGTATCCGCAAGCTAGCTTTGGAGGATAAGATGCCGCAGGCACTCGATGCGTTCATCAGTCTCAAGCCTGATGAAGTCGTCGCCCACACGCTGAAGAGCCTTCAAGTTGCCGAAAACGCCACGCCAATGCTCGCCGCACTTGTTTCACGAACCGAAGGTCACGCGGCACTGATGCGTGCTTTGCAGAAGCCCGAGGCACTTTCTGTTTCAGCGGCTAAACTAGCACTTCAAGCCCTCAATACTCTCGGTAAGAACGACTCGAAACTTTCGCCATTGCTCATGAAACTAGCAGGGATCAACTCAGCTCTGCCCGCCTATACCAAGGAATACATCGCTAACATCGTCAAAGGTGCGAATACTTTTGGTAATGCTGCTGAGGGCAAAAAGATCTACGAAGCTGCTGGTTGCATCGCCTGTCACATCCCTGGGGCCGCACAGAGTAAAATCGGACCTGACTTGAGTGCTATCTCTCGTGGATTGCCCATCGACATGATTGTCACCGAGATCGTATGGCCTGCACTCAACGTCAAGGAGGGCTTTGAAGCAGCCACCATCACCATGAAGGACGGCACGGTCATCACTGGCTTCAAGCAGACCGATACTGCCGATACGCTAACTATCCGTGATCTTACAGGAGCCATCAAGCCGATCAAAAAAGCCGATACTCAAAAGATTCAGACCGGTGGCACACTGATGCCTGACGGTCTCACAGCCACGATGAACGAGCAGCAGCTCGCTCATCTTGTGAAGTATCTCAGTGAACTCGGTAGGTGAAGTTACTTCGACTGCAAGCCCGCCGTGTTTACGGCGATCACACGATACTCGTACTTCTTGCCAGCTTCGGCCGTGGTGTCGGTGAAGGTCATCTGCACCAGAGGATTGGCGGGAGTGTCGCTGTATTGTAGACCTTGGAAGATCGGGCGGCCAAAGGGGTTGATTGGCTTTTCGGGAATGGTGGCGATCTGCTGGCCGTCACGCATGATGATGAATCGAGCGATACCACTTTCTAGATCGGCATTCGCTTTCCAGGTGAGTTCGTGGCCCTTGATTTCAATGCTCGCCGGAGCAGGTGGCGGCGTGCTATCTGTCACCGTGCTATCTTTCACATACTGCATCCAAGCCTTGGCCATGGCTTCATTGGGTAGCCAGACAGTTTTGGTTTTGCCTCCAGAAAACTTCGCCGCAGGTGTGGCTTCTTTGCCTAGCAATGGGGCAAGCCAGACGTTATCGGAGGACATGGATCTGAGTGGAGTTCCGATCTTTTCTGGGAGTCGGGCATTGAGGCAGGCATCTAGCCATGGTATGGCAAGATAACGTTGATTGCCACATTCGTGAGCTGTCAGAGGATCAACGGCGACTCCGATAAGTCCACCTTTAGCGCGCACGGCGGTGAAGAACGCTTCGTTCGCAGGCCAGACTCCAGCAAAGCGGCCTTCCTTAACGGTGACGCCTTCCTTGGTGCCTGGATTGCACATCATGGGGACTCCCAGTGCGGCTTTGGGTATGGTATGTGTCTTGATGGTGGCTCGATCAGGGTTGGCTTCCAGTAAAGGTACGCCAGAGCGCAACCAGACTGCTGCGACACGTTCAGGATGCAGCAGTGTCATGCCACCAGCCCAATGTCCGCCACCGCTGTGGCCCCAGAGCGCCCAGGGAACCTTCGATAGTTCTGGATGACCGCATTTGATCCCCAAATCGACGAGGCATTTTTGAAACGCTGTATCAGAGCCATTGCGCGGATCACACCACATCTGGCATTCTGCTTTGTCTGGCTGCTCATAGGAGGGAGCCAGCAGTGCACAATCGTGCTTTTTGGCGAGTGCTTGCCAATGCAGATCGTAAGCTCCTGTGAGTCCAGATTTGCAAGAGCCCTCACCACAGCCATGTTGATGCACAATGACGCCGCGCAGCGTCGTAAGCCCCTGTGGGACCCAGATCGTATAATTGACCGGATAAACCAACTCTCCAGGTTTTGTGGATGCCTTGTAGCGCACTCGATAATACGGAGGCTCCGCAGAAGGGAAGACATCGTAGGGAGCTTTTTGGGCAACCAGGGCAGGGGCCAAGATTATAAAAAGAAGAGCAATGGAACGCATGGTGGAGACATGAAACGTTGTAGCGACAAGGTTTTAATCAGAGCTTCGTGGCAATAGGATTCCCTATGGAAACGAGCTTGCACAGCGCTCTGTCGCTTCTACCATCACGGCCCCCTTTTATACTCAACAATGGAACAACCTCTCCCTGGACAACGCTGGGTCAGCGATAGCGAGCCTGAACTCGGACTCGGTGTCGTCATGAAGGCCGAATTTGGCCGACTTGAAATTTTCTTCCCCGCTGCTGGGGAGCACCGCCAATACGCCTTAAAATCCGCGCCTTTGCGCCGGGTTCATTTTATCGCTGGTGACTCGATCAAAACCCACGATGGCAAAACTCTGGATGTGGAGAGCGTGCAAGAGCGCAATGGCATTCTCTTTTATCTCGGTGACGGACGTGAGGTCAGTGAAGCAGAGCTTTCCGATACGATCAGCTTCAGTAAGCCTGAGGACCGGCTCATGGCTGTGCAGATTGATGACTTACGCACCTTTGATTTGCGCGTCGAGGCGTTGAAGCGCCGTGCTGAAATCCGCCAATCGCCCGTTCGTGGCTTCATGGGCGGACGAGTGGATCTGCTGCCTCATCAAATGTACATTGCTAGTGAGGTCGCCAGCCGACTGGTTCCTCGCGTGCTGTTGGCGGATGAGGTGGGTCTCGGAAAAACCATTGAGGCCAGTCTCATCTTGCATCGACTGCACCTCACAGGCCGTGCTGAACGTGTTCTTGTGCTGGTTCCAGATGCCTTGGTGCATCAGTGGTTCGTGGAGCTGTATCGCCGCTTTCACCTCACCTTTTCCATTTATGACGAGGTGCGCTGCGATGTGTTGGAGACGGAAGAAGAGGGAGTGAATCCTTTCTTGGAAAGTCAGCTCGTCATTTGCAGCATCAGTTTCTTGGCCAACTCCAGTTCACGCGCCAAGCAGGCTCTTGAGGCAGGCTGGGATCTACTTGTCGTCGATGAGGCGCATCATCTGGAATGGAACACCGCCGCAGCTAGTCCGGCCTACACTCTCGTCGAGACACTCACGGCTAAAATCCCTGGACTGCTTCTACTCACCGCCACGCCGCAGCAACTTGGCCCAGAAGGGCATTTTGCTCGCCTGCGCCTGCTAGATGCGAATCGCTACGCTGACTTGGCGCAGTTCATGGCTGAGTCAGAGCACTATGAAGAAGTGGCGAGTGCGGTGAACCGTGTGCTGTCCGGCAAGAGTCTGACAGCTGCTGATCAGAAGCTCTTTGCCAAAAAGTCACCCCATGTGCAGGAGCACCTAGCCGCGATGAAGGCCGGCACAGAGGGAGCTCGCGAAAAGCTCGTCATCGCCCTGCTGGATGAGTTTGGCACTGGTCGGGTCATGTTCCGCAATACCCGCGCGGCGCTGACTGGATTCCCTGAGCGTGAGGCTCTGCTGGCGCCACTGAAGGCTGGAGAAGATCTTTTAGAAACCAAGGTCAAGTGGTTGGCCGCCCTGCTGAAAAAACTCGGGGAAGAAAAAGTCTTGCTCATTTGCCGCACCCGGAAGTTGGCTGAAGAAGTCCACGAGCGCCTGCTGCGTGAGGTGAATGTCACAGCGACCCTTTTCCATGAAGGTCTGACTTTGATGCAGCGGGATCGCCAAGCTGCGTTCTTTGCGGATGAGGAGGGGGCGCGCATCCTGCTTTGTTCAGAGATCGGCAGTGAGGGACGGAACTTCCAGTTCGCGCATCACCTCGTGCTCTTTGATCTTCCGCCTGACCCAGAACTCCTTGAACAGCGTATCGGCCGACTGGACCGAATTGGCCAGACCTCTACCATTCACATTCATGTGCCCTATGTGAAAGGCACAGAGGAGGAGGTGTTGGCCCGCTGGTATCATGACAGCCTGAATGCCATCGAAAAAAACCTGCACGGCGCCACCGAGATTGCCGAAGGCTTGAAAGATTCCTTGGCCCCTTTGTTGGAGACATTTGAGGTCAAAAAGCTCTCAGCTTTCCTCAAGAAAACACAGGAGCTGCGCAAACAAGTCACGGAAAAACTAGAGCGCGGCCATGACCGCTTGCTGGAATTGAACTCCTGCAAACCTGAGCGTGCCGAAGCCGTCATTCAGGCCATCCGTACTCAAGAGTCCGACGCCAATTTTGAAGAATTCTTCATTAAGCTTGTCGATCACTTCGGTTTGCATGTGGAAGAGCATGGGAATCGAAGTTATGTGCTCATGCCGGCCCACCTCACTACGGATAAATTCCCAGCACTGCCAGACGAGGGCTTATTGGCCACCTTTGACCGAACCCGCGCGTTATCGCGTGAAAACATGGCTTTTCTCACGGCTGATCACCCCATGGTGCGAGGTGCGCTGGATCTGATGTTGGGCAGTGAGAGTGGTAATAGCAGCTTTGGGATGTGGCGTGGCGCAGGCAGTGAAGGTCTGCTTTTAGAGACACACTTCGTCGTCGAATGTATCGCTCCCTCGGCCCTCCATGTGGACCGCTTCCTCACCGCGGCACCTTTACGGATCGTCGTCGATCACGCGAATAAGGACCGTCGAGAAGATCCTGTGTTTGCTGCGGCCAAGATTGAAAAAGGCAATCCTGTGAAGCTGCTGGAAAAGCCTGCGGTGAAAAGGAAGCTCTTTCCGGACATGATGTCTGCCTCGCGTAAGCTAGCAGAGGCCTCGATGCAGCAGCTCATCGCCCGTGCGACTGAGGAAATGCGCCAGCAATTGCAAAATGAGATCAATCGTTTGGAAGACCTGCGCCAGCTCAACGACCACGTCCGCCCCGAAGAGATCGAAGGCATGAAGTCCCAGATGACTGCCTTAGAAGAAGCCCTTGGCAGCTCTCGTCTCCGGCTTGATGCTGTGCGGCTTGTGCTTCAGGTCGCGTGAAGATGCCCCAATATCACCAACGAACAGATTTCGGCTTTCCCTTTGTCCTGCTTTTGTGCCATCGGTGAAGTCATATTCTTATTCCCACTATGCAGATCATTTCCGGAACCGTTGTCGCTGAAAAAGTCCTTGAAGAATGCCGTCGTGATATCGCTGCTTTGGCGGCGTTGGGCAAACGGCCTGGGCTGGCGGTGGTCCTCGTCGGTGATGATCCGGCCTCCAGGGCGTATGTCCGGTCCAAGGATAAAAAATGTCGCGATCTGGGGCTGCACTCGGTGAAGCTCGAGCTGCCGGTAACGACGACACAGGCGGAGTTGTTGGCACATGTGGAGGCGCTCAATCAAGATCCGTCGATTCATGGCATTCTAGTGCAGAGCCCGCCACCGCCGCATATTGATGAGGCGGCCATCGTCCGTGCCATTGATCCGGCGAAGGATGTCGACGGCTTTCACCCAGTGAATGTGGCTAAGCTTGCGCTAGAAGATCCGACAGGTTTCGTTCCATGCACTCCCCTGGGTTGTCAGCGTCTTTTGATCGAAGCGGGAATCGAGACAAAAGGGGCCAATGCGGTGGTCGTGGGTCGTAGCATGATCGTAGGCAAGCCGATGGCGCTTTTACTCATGGCCAAAGGTCTAGGCGGTGACGCAACGGTGACGGTGGCCCACTCCCGCACGCGTGATCTGCCAGCGATCACACGGCAGGCAGACATCATCATCGCGGCGATTGGACGTCCGCATTTTATCACGGCTGACCATGTCAAAGAGGGGGCGGTCGTGATCGATGTTGGGATCAACCGAATCGAGGCGCCTGAGACCGAGAAAGGCTACAAACTGGTCGGGGATGTGGCCTATGATGAGGTGGCACCGAAATGCCGTGCTATCACACCTGTGCCTGGTGGCGTGGGGCCGATGACGATTGCCATGCTCATGGCCAACACGATCAAAGCCTGCCAACAGGCCTGATTCAGGATGGATGCCGACGCCGCCTCCCGACTCTGCACGGCCTGCGGGCTCTGTTGCAGTGGGGTGTTGTTTGAGATTGTCAAATTGCAGACAGCGGACTCTATTCGCGATCTGGAGAAGCTAGGCATGCAGATCAATCGGAAGAAGACAGAGCCCTATTTTAAGCAGCCCTGCCGTTTTTTAGATGACTGTACCTGCACGATTTATCAGCATCGACCGACCCGCTGCCGCCGCTTTGAGTGTTTTCAGCTGAAGTTGCTGGCTGCTGGTGAGATCGATGAAGTAGAGGCGCAATCCAAGATAGACGAGGCACGCCGCAAGGTAGCCGGTATCCAATTTAGGCTAGAAAAAGCGGGTCATACGCGAACTGAGGATTCTCTCACCGAACGTGTCGAAAGAGCCCTCAGTAGTCTGCCTGATGAAGCCATGATGGCAGAGATGCGGGCACTGAAGATTTATCTCGAACGGCACTTCCGTACTTTAGCCTGATCTACCCATTGCGAATCATGGTGGAAACGCCATGCTCTGGTTATGAAAACGAGGATGTTTGAATTTCGTCTACCTCAGACACAGGGATTACCTAGAGTCTTGGTCTTGGGATTGCTGCTCCTTTTGGCTGTCGCCGTGATCTCTTTGGTGATCATGGTTGGAGTGGCCGTGGCAGTGGTCGGTCTATCCATTTCTGCGATCGCAGCTCTCTGGTATGCGGTGCGTCGCGGCTTGAATCTAGCGGAAGCTAGGCCCTCGCAAAAACCTGTCGAAGCGCCTGTCGTAGGGTCATCGGATCAGGTTCATGATATCGAAGTCGAAGTCTTATCGATCGAAGAACTACGCAGGCCTTAAGCATTGAGTGGCAGGTTAGTTCCACCTCTGTCTTGCACCCGGCGCTTGGCTCGTTTTGATGAGCATCTTCTCATGCCTATTGCTCCTGCTTTTGCTCCTCGTCACATTGGTCCTTCGGCGGCAGAAATGTCGGTCATGCTAAAGTTGCTTGGTTTGTCCAGTCTGGAAGAGTTGGCGGATCAAGTGGTGCCAGAAGAGATTCGTCTGCGTGGCGGTCTGAGTTTGCCCGAACCTCTGACTGAGGAACAGGCCCTGAAGCGGTTGCGACAGCTAATGGATCGTAACAAGGTGCTGCGTTCCTTTATCGGTCTTGGCTATCATGACACCTTTACGCCGCCCGTGATTCAACGGAATATCCTCGAGAATCCAGGCTGGTACACGGCTTACACACCTTATCAGCCGGAGATTAGCCAGGGGCGGCTAGAGGCGCTGATCAATTTTCAAACCATGATCTGTGAGCTGACAGGTCTGGATGTCTCGAACGCCTCCTTGCTGGATGAAGGTAGTGCTTGTGCCGAAGCTCTCACGCTGGCTGCCGCGCAGGTTAGCGGGTCTAAGCGCGTGTTTGTTTCGCATCGATGTCATCCGCAGACCATTGCTGTGGTGAAAACCCGATTGCAGGCTTTGGGACTCTCAGTTGTCGTCGGCGATACCTTTGGCTGGTTACAACAGGCGGGGGCTGATGGCTATGCGGCGGTTTTGGTGCAGTATCCCGATACACTGGGCGTGATTCACGACTACTCAGAATTGGCCAAGGAGGTGCATGCGGCTGGTGCATTGCTCGTCGTTGCTGCGGATCTTTTGGCGCTGACTTTGCTGAAAGCGCCAGGCGAGTTTGGCGCTGACATTTGTGTGGGTAATAGTCAGCGGTTCGGCGTGCCATTTGGCTTTGGTGGCCCTCATGCTGCTTTCATGGCAGTCAGAGATTCACTCAAAAGGAGGATGCCTGGCCGTCTTATCGGTGTCTCCAAAGATGCTGAGGGAAACCCTGCCTACAGGCTGTCCCTGCAGACGCGTGAGCAGCATATCCGCCGTGAAAAAGCTACCAGCAACATTTGTACTGCTCAGGTGCTGCTTGCCGTCATGGCTAGCATGTATGCTGTTTATCATGGACCTGAGGGGCTCAAAAAGATAGCACTTCGAGTGCATGGTGCTGCCGTCTGGTTGGCACGGGAGCTCATCTGGGCTGGGCTAGATGTGGTAAGTGATGATTTTTTCGATACACTCACTGTGACTGTCCATAACTCTGATGATGTTCTGCGGTCGGCACTGCTCTTTGGCATGAATCTCCGTCGTGTGGATGACACGCATGTTGGGATTGCTTTGGATGAACGTATCACCCATGAAGAATTGCTGAATTTGACCGCTGCTTTAGGTGTCAAAAAAGCGCGTTATGTTCCTGATTTAAATGATGAGGTCGAGCCCCATTTCTCTGGCTTGTATCAGCGTGAGTCTGCTTTCTTGACACATCAGGTCTTCAATCGATACCACTCCGAGACGGAGATGATGCGATACCTGCATCGTTTGGAGGCCAAGGACATTGCACTGAATCGTAGCATGATCCCACTAGGTTCCTGCACAATGAAGCTGAACGCAGCTGCCGAAATGATGCCTTTGAGCTGGCCTGAGGTGAATGCTATTCACCCCTTTGCCCCAGCGGATCAGACCGAAGGTTACCGAGCTATGTTTGCCGAGTTGGAAACATGGCTGGCAGAATGCACAGGATTTGACGCCGTATCCCTTCAACCCAATGCGGGGTCCCAAGGTGAATACGCTGGGTTATTAGCGATTAAACGCTTTCACGAAGTCCGTGGCGAAGGTTACCGCAATGTTTGTCTGATTCCAACCAGTGCTCACGGCACCAATCCTGCCAGTGCTGTCATGTGTGCTTTTCAAGTCGTGGCCGTAGCTTGCGATGATCAGGGTAATATCTCTGTCGACGACTTGAAGTCGAAGCTTGAGGCCCATGTGGGTAAAGTCGCTGCCCTCATGGTCACCTATCCTTCCACGCATGGGGTCTTTGAAGAAAGCATCAAGGAAATTTGCCAACTTGTTCATGAACATGGTGGTCAGGTTTACATGGATGGCGCCAATATGAACGCCCAAGTTGGCCTTACCTCGCCCGGTAAAATCGGCGCAGATGTGTGCCATTTGAACCTTCATAAAACCTTCTGTATTCCACACGGCGGTGGTGGCCCCGGTGTCGGTCCCATTGGAGTCGTGGCGCATTTGAAGCCCTATCTGCCCGGACATATTTCCTGGACAGGAAAGGCTGAGGGAGCCGTCTGTTCCGCGCCTTGGGGTAGTGCTAGCATTTGCACCATTTCCTGGATGTATGTGGCCATGATGGGCCCCCAGCTCGCTGTTGCTACGAAAGTTGCGATTCTTGGTGCCAACTACATCGCTAAAAAGCTCGAGAGCTGTTTCCCAACTCTTTACAAAGGTAAGAACGGCTATGTCGCGCATGAATGCATCCTCGACTTCCGTCACTTCCATCAGATCACCGTCGAGGACGTGGCTAAGCGTCTCATGGACTTTGGTTTTCATGCTCCGACAATGAGTTGGCCCGTCGCTGGCACTCTCATGATTGAGCCTACAGAAAGTGAAAGTCAGGCTGAAATGGATCGCTTTTGTGAAGCCATGAAGTGTATCCACCAGGAGATCCTAGGTGTCGAAAGCGGAACTTTCCACGCCACTGACAACACCCTTAAGCGCGCCCCACACACGGCTGCCTTTGTGACCAAGTCTCAGTGGCCCCATGCCTACACCCGTGAAGTCGCCGCTTATCCACTGAACTGGGTCCGCGAATCCAAATACTGGCCCCCAGTGGCGCGTGTAGACAATGTCTATGGCGACCGTCATTTAATCTGCTCCTGCATCAGTGTTGAGGATGCTGCTCAAGGGTAACCATTGGAACGGCTACCTCAAATAATCCGAGCTAGTTCCTGATCAATGTTTAGCCGTTCCCTGCGCTGCAGGAGCTGCGCCACCGGTGTTCGAGGGTGCATACTTGGCAACGAGGAAGGCCCCGCCGACAGCGAGGAGGCATCCGGCAATGAAGGGCAGAGGAAGGGCCTTGAGTCCGCCTTCTGGGGGATGAATGATCATGGCGGTGATCGTGTTGATCACCGGAGCACCAGCAAACACGATGGGCATGACAGCCGCAGCGGCAGCGCCTTTATAAATCGGAGCCGCAGCACCCAGGGCAAGGACAAGGGTCAATGCGCCAAGGGCACCCGCAGTGCCGGCGATCAGGCTCCAAGAGATGCCAGTGTTACTGAAAGTTAAGTTGGAACCCCGAGCCTTTAACACCAAGGCTGACACGACACCAATCAAGGCATAAGCGATGCAGACGAACAGGAAAGCTTTTAGACCTGCGTGCGGAGTCTCTGGGCCCATGGGCATGAAGCCACGCCCCTTGTGAAGAAGAACGCCATAAACGCCCCAGGAGAGCACAGTAAGAAGGGCAAAGGTAAGCCAGGTCATGTTGGATTTGGTAGGTGGAGGATTCACTTCAGTAGAGAACGTCGGAGATCGTTGATTTGGTCAGATAAAATGGGTGCCTTGCATTTTTAGGGCTCGGTTTCCGTGGCGGCTTCGGCTTCGGCCTTGGTCATGCGGCGGAAGTTCAGCTGCTGAACACGGCGCAGATCAGCCTTAGTGGTGGTAATTTCATAGCCTTTGACGGTGACTTTTTCGCCGACTTTCGGTAGGTGGCCCAAGAGATGTGTGACGTAACCGCCAATGGTGGTTACCTCATCACTCTCGATCTCTAGACCTGCATGTTCGACCAGTTCATAGAGATTGAGTGTGCCTTCGACATTGAATTCGTCATCGCTCACGCGGCGGAACTCACTGGATTCATGATCGAACTCATCTTGAATGACTCCGACAATTTCTTCCAAAACGTTGTCGAGGGTGACGACGCCGACAGCACCACCGTATTCATCCACGGCTAGGGCCAGATGGGCATGCTTATCCAGGAAAAAACGCAGTAATTTATCAATGGGCATCATCTCTGGCACCATGGGGATATCACGGCGGATGGTTCGCAAATCAGGCTTTGGCTTACCCACGAGAGCGATGAGATCCTTGATGTGAATCATGCCTAGGCTGTGATCCAGATGGCCTTCGACGAGTGGATAACGGGTATGTTTAGCGTCGATGGCTGCCTTAAGATTAGCCTCAAAGGAATCATCTGCATCCAATGAAACGACTTGATTGCGTGGCGTCATCACGTCCCGGACACAGCGATCATTGAGGGCCAGAGCATTCAAGAGAATGTCCTTCTCGGTTTCGGTTACCTCTTTGGATTTTTGGCTTTCTGCCACAATATGGCGGAGTTCTTCTTCGGAGTGCGCTAGCTCACTTTCAGAGACAGGCTCAATTCGAAAAAGGAAGCGCAGGCAGAAATTAGTGCTGGTATTGAGAATGAAGATGGCCGGCCTCAGCACAACATAGAAAAGATGCAGTGGACGAGCGATGAAGAGTGCGGTGGCGAGAGACTTGCGAATGGCCAGGACCTTGGGTGTCTGCTCGCCGAGTACGACGTGCAGGTAGGTGACGACGGCATAGGCGATGCCGATGGAGGTCCAGCGGATGGTGGTTTCATTCACCACACCAAGTTTAAACATCAGTGGCTGGACCACGACTGCGACAAAAGGCTCGCCAAAAATACCCAAGGCAATGCTGGTGAGCGTAATGCCCAGTTGACCAGCGGAAAGATAGGCATCGAGATTTCTCGTGACGTGTTGGGCAAATTTGGCACCGCTGACGCCTTCTTCGATCGCTGCCTGAAGTTGACTGTCGCGGACTTTAACAATGGCAAATTCGGCTGCGACAAAAAAGGCGTTCAGGAGAACGATCAGGAGAACGATGACTGCCTGCCAGAAAAATTCGTTCGGCGTAAAACTCCACTCATGGACGAGTTCGGAAGTTGCGTTAGCTAAGAGAAGAGTCATGAACAAAGCGTGTTGACGCGATCACAGTTTCTCGTAGTTCCCATCGCAACGTTTTTCCAAGATGGTGAAGCCCGCCTTTTTCGCATCAGAGACGGATAAAGGTTTGGTGAGCTTGGGCATATTGAAGCTTGAGAGTAGCTTCTTGACCGGCTTTTTGCAAAGCGGGCAATGCGTGAGTGGAACTCTATCCATCGGGCGCCTCAAATCAAAACCACGCCGACAAGACGGACAACCGTCTTCTGGGTTTTCAGCAAGGTAAGAGTATGTGGGCATAGATTTGTGGAGTCCATGCCTCCCCAAGGAACAAATCCGGGAAGACTTTTCCCGGACGAGGAGAGCAGGTATTACCAGCTCGACTTGGTGACTCCGGGGATGAGGCCGGCGCTAGCCATTTCACGGAACGTGAGACGTGACATCGCGAAGCGGCGCATGTAAGCGCGACGGCGACCGGACACGCGGCAGCGGTTCGTGAGACGCGTAGGGCTGGCGTCACGGGGCAGAAGGGAAAGGCCAACGTAGTCGCCTTTTGCCTTCAGCTCAGCACGGAGCTTCGCGTATTTTTCAACAGTTTTAGTTTTGCGTTTCTGACGCTCGAGCCAACAAGTTTTTGCCATAGGGGAGGCGAAGGTGCCTGCTTCCCTTCTTTTTGCAACGAGAAATTTCTACTAGCGGTCAGACTCTTTTTCGGTTACTCCGAACACCTTATGATCGCCGGAATGCTTATCGCTGCCTTTTTCCTTCTGCTTGGTGTGGTTGTTTTCACCATTTTGCAGAAAGCTTGACATACTTTCATCTCAGTCGGAGCAGGCCGTACTTTCACTTAATCTTCCCCGTCTGAACGAGAGATTCCTGTGTAGAGCTCAGGGAAACGTCGCTCGAGCGACTTGGGAGTTACGTGGCCAATGAGTTGGGCAGCACTCCAGTCAGCCAATCCCCAATAGGTTGTGGGTAGTGCCATTATGACAGCTGTGCAGGTCGGCATTTTAGCGATGTGCTCGCGGGCAAGTAGGCGTTCAGCAAACTCGTGCAGCCCTGGATTATGGGCGAACAGAAAGGCATGTCTCCAGCTTTCGTCAAAACCGCGCACGACTTCTAGAATCTGGGCTGGTTCGGCTAAGTAGAGTCTGGATTCCAGCAGGAGAGACTCTGCGGGCATGCCCAAAACCTCGCGCATAATCTGAGCTGTTCCAAGCGCACGCAAGGCCGTGCTGCTAATGAGGCGATCTGGCTTTGGCAACAGGGCCTGAGATTCACCACCTCCTAAATAGGCTTTGTGCAGAAAGCTTGCTACAGCGGGTGCCGCTCGATGTCCACGCTCATTGAGGGCACGATCATGATCCGCAAGGCTGGGCTGGTCCCAACTTGATTTGGCGTGACGGATAATGGTGAGATACTTCATCTGGGCTGAGCGGTCGCGTTTCTCGCACGCTGATCTGTGGGTGTCAATGCAGGAGCTTCATAGATATCTTGCCTCTTTGTGAATTAAATGATCCCTTAGGCCTTGCTCGAAGAAGTATCTGATTCTAGATTCTATGACAAACAATGATCCTTTGTCTCGAATCCTCTCTGCTTGGTGGTTATCTTTCTAATGAAGTGCCTGGCCTGGTGACTGGTATGCTTCATTTGGCGGGTGTGAACCAACCGATGCGGGTAGAATTAGTAGGCAATTTCATGCGTGACATCGCTGGCTGTCGAGTGGATTTTCATAACCCACTGCCGAATGGTGATCCGGATGATGTGGCTTGGCTGACACAGACGCAGTTAGGGTTTACAGGTGTCATGACAGCATCCAATCGTGTGGCTAAATTGCCGCGTCGAAAGCGCTCGATGAATCAACTAATGGCTGATCCTGAGGGGCTTAAGAATCTGCTTTTCTTCGAGTGGTTTAATCAACAAGGCCAACGAATTCTCATTCAATCCTGGCATCTTCATCTGCGTGTCAGTGCGCCGCGCTGGCAGCTCAGTGGTGATGAGGAGGCAATGCAACTGCGTCAAGCGCGTGCGCGCCGGAAGTACTTTTTACTCAGCGAGCGTAGCTCTCCGGAAGATGGCGCATCAGCTTTGCATGCACCTGGAATGGCAGATCCTTTCGAGCCATCGGAGGTCACTGGTAATCCTTTTTTAAATCTGGAAGAACCGCAAAAAAAGCCGTCGAGAAAAGAAGAAGGACTCAAAGAGGGGGCACCAAATCCCATGAAACGCTCCGCGGCCTTAGCTCAGGAGTTGCGTCGTTTTGAGCGCCTTCTCGCCCTTACCAGCGAAGTGAGGAACCGACCTGCTGTCGTGAGATTGCTATCTACGGTAGCTGATTTGGCATCTCATTTGATCCATGTTTTACGTCAGTTTTCTGAAGAGAACCGTTCTGGCTGGCATTATCTTGTCGTGGATTTAGAGCAGTCGCTGCCTCTGTTCAGTGCTGCGCTGAATGCAACAGATAAACTCATGCAGCACGCCACACCAGGCACTGATCAGCAGTGGCTGGGAAACGTACAGACGAGCTTGCTAAATATAGAGTTGCGGATGCGGGAACTGCTCACGCAGTTGAGGTAGGGGTGTTCGTGACTGATGATTTGGTATTGTCTGTCGAAGAACCTTGTTAAAAGGTTTGAGGTCTCTCCAAACTGAGCCAATGCGGAGGACATAATTGTGGCATTAGGCTCTGGAATGGTAGAGGGCAGCGCAGTGATTCATGCTAAGCTTCCCAGGAACCCCCCATCGAGGCGGGTGCGGTGATTTTCTTTTCGATGAACGGATTATCGCTTTTTTCTTCTGCTGTTTCGACCTTAATTGATAATATTCCGGCAAATTAGCAGACTTATGGAGCATCTATGATGAATGACCGACTCAGACCGCGAGCAACATGACCAATTCCTCCGCTTTTTTATGCGGCATGAGGAGTCTCTGCGTGTGTTTTTGCGCTCTTTGCTGTTCACGCATGATGAGGAGCGGGAGGTAATGCAGGAGGTGGCTGTGGTGCTCTGGCGGAAATTTGATGTGGGCATGGACAGCCAGTCTTTTTGTCGCTGGGCTTTTGGTGTTGCTCGCATGGAAGCATTGGCATTCAGGCGGGATCGCGCTCGGGATAGACATACATTTGGCGATGAGGTCTTTGAATTGCTTTCGCAGACTGTGGTGAATCATTCGAGCTCCCTCGAAGCAGAACGACGAGCTCTGGATCTCTGTCTAAAAAAGCTTCCAGAAGACCAGCGGCAAATCATACAGAATGCCTATGCTCCTGGCGTGAAAATCGACCAACTTGCGAACCAAATGGGCCGCACGGCAATGGCTCTTTACAAGACACTCTATCGCATCCGCTTAACGCTCATGGACTGCACACGGCGGGTGCTTGCTACCGAAGAATATTGATGAAAACAAACGATTCACATTTTGAATTGATCCGCCGCTGTTGTGATGGTGGTGCCTCCACGCAGGATCTCGCTCAACTCGAAGTCAGCCTCTGCAAAGATGTTGAATTTCGCGAGGCCTATGTGCGCTATGCGAATCTCGATGTCGCACTAAGTAGTTGGGCTAAATTAGCTCCCCTGTCTAAGGCTCTTCAAAAGGCTCCTCAGCGGGGTATCTGGCGTCCGATAACGGCAGCTGCAGCGGGTCTTGTGTTCGGGATGTTTTGCACGTCGATGGTGTTTGGGTTTGTCTCCCAGCGAGCGGATGCGGTGAACAGCGTGCCGCTAAGTGTTTTCGATGCGGGTCTTGAGGATGAGAAGCAGATACTCAAAGACGGGCTGCCTGTCCTCGCAGGGCAGTGGGGCATGGATGCGGCGAGTATCGTGCCTTCCGAGGGGCAGGTGCGCCCTTTGCAGGGTAAACGCATGATGCGGCTGGAACCGATTCCGCACGAGAAACCGGTGAAGAACCACACCTCGCGGGTTTATCAGGTGCTCAATCTAAATTCGCAGCGTTTGGCCATGATAAACGGTGAGGCGGAGGCCGAGGTTACCGCTTCGTTTTGCGCCGCGAAAAGCGATTTTAGTTCGCGCTACCTGATCCGTGCTATCGCGCTGGATGAAGAGCCGGAGGTGGCCATCAAGAACTTTTGGTCGAAGGTGGAGAGCGATGGCGTGGTCTCTGAATCGCAGCGCTTTGACACCGTGCCCGAAGATGCTGGCTGGCACACATTCTCCATGAAACTGCGCCTGCCACCGGAATCGAAGACGCTAGTGCTGATCTTTGGCGCTGTGCCGCCGGTGGACGCTTCGCTGCAAGCTTTGGTTCACTACCTTGATAATGTGCAGGTGACGTTGTGCACTACCCAATCTCTCCCATGACCATGCAAACCTCCCCTCTTGCTACATCCAACCGCCGCTTCTTCTTGCGTGCCACAGGCATCAGCATGGCGCTACCATTGTTCGAATCAATCGGTGGACGTGTTTTTGGTCAAAACGCGGCAGTGGGTTCTCTCGCGGGTAAGCTAGTGAATGCCGAGCGTCCGTTGCGGATGGTTTGCATTGGCAACTTGCTCGGCTTTTATCCACCTGCGTTCTTTCCGACGAAAACGGGCGCGGCGTATGAGCTGCCCGAGTCCATCGAAGCGCTTCAAGCGCACCAGAGGAATTTCACGCTCTACTCGGGGCTTGATCACGGCATCAAAGGCGGCCACTTTGCCATGAGTTCGTTCCTCAGCGGGGTGAAGACCTCGGATGCGAAAGGCATGCCTGAAGGCAACATCACCGTGGATCAGCGTGCGGCGGAAACTCTGGGTGGAGCCACAAGATTTCCATCGCTCACGCTGGGGTCGGAGAGTGGCATTCATGGTGGCTGTCTGATGTCTTGGACCCGCAGTGGAACTCGCGTTCCGCCAATCACCAGGCCGCGGGAGTTGTTCCAGAAGCTGTTCATCAATGAAGATGCGTCTAGCCTCGCAGCGTCGATGGATCGACTTGATGTGAAGGGATCAATCCTCGATGCCGTGACTGGCGATGCGAAATCGCTCCAGCGTCATCTGGGCCAGAGGGACAAAGAGAAGCTCGATGAGTATTTTACATCTGTTCGCGATGTGGAAAAGCAGATCGAACTGCGCCGCAAGTGGGCCAGCGTGCCCAAACCTGATCCAAAGATGAAGGAACCAAAGAACACCGACTTCGTCTCTGACCTGCCAGTGATGTATGACCTCATCGCGCTTGCTTTACAGACGGATTCAACTCGCATTGCCACTCTCGAGATCGGTGGTGACTTTGAGGCTTCCGCCTTCGGTTTGAACGGGGGCTATCACGGTTTATCACACCACGGTCAGCGGCCTGATGCCATCAAAGGACTCATCAAAATGGAGCGCTACCAAGTGGAGCAGTTTGCGCGGTTCCTGGCCAAGCTCAAGTCCATTGAAGACGGCGCAGGCACGCTGCTGGATCATTCCATGGTGCTGTTTGGCAGTGGTATGGGAAATGCGAATTCACATACGAACAACAATCTCCCCATCATCCTCGCTGGCGGAGGCTTCAAGCACGGTGAGCACAAGACTTATCCTGCTAAGGGGCAGGGTCGCCAGATGCTCTGCAATCTCTATCTCTCCATGCTCCAGCGCTTCGGCGCGGAAGTGGACACCTTTGGCACCAGCAATGGCACACTCACTGGCCTCGCTTGAGCTTTTAGCACAAAGTCTCATGCTTCGCTCCTCGTTTTTACTCACTGGGTTGGTGCTCGTATTAGAAGCACAACCGCTTCACGCTGCTGCTGAAACTCCAAAGCTTCATCATTTCCTCAGCACCTACTGCAACGACTGTCACGGCGCCGAAAGGCAGAAGGGCGACCGCCGTTTTGACCAACTCGAATTGCCCGCGAGTAAGGTCGATACGTTGATCGATATCAAAGACATCGTTGATCAGATCAACCTCGGCGAAATGCCGCCGAAGAAGTCAAAGCAGCCCTCTTCCGAAGAACAAAAGGCCTTCATCGATCAAATCACCGCCGCTCTCACTCAAGGCCGCCAAGCTCTGGCAAGCACAGGCGGCAGCACCGTTTTACGCCGACTGAATCGCCACGAATACCTCCACACCATCAGCGATCTCTTTTCGCTAAACATGGCGGCATTGGATCTGACGACGAAATTCCCGCGCGATCAATCCGCCGAGCACATGGAGAACCTCGGCGATGTGCTGCAAACCTCCGGCTACCTGCTCGACCAGTATCTCGATGCCGCGGATGCGGTGGTGGAGAAGGTCTTCGCTCAGCAGAAGCCGGTGAAGGAGGAGGCCTGGCACTTCACCAAGAACTTCAGGTCCGATCTCAAGCGGAAGGAGAAGGACTACAACAACGCGCATCTGCTCGTCGAAGAGTGCATGGACTCCGACAAACACACCGCCGGGTTTGGCGTGATCGAAGACTTCGTTAATGGCGTGCCTGCGGACGGCTTTTACGAGGTCCTGGTCCTCGTCAAAGCCATGAACCGGGAGCATCCTTATGATCCCAAATGGTTCGGCACCGATCCGCGCGAGCCCTTTCGCCTCGGCATCGTGCCGGGCGATGCCAAAGCGGGCCCGCTTGATCTGCCACAGCCTCAGCAGCCGATGCTTGCGGAGGTCGCACTCGACGATGGCGAGGCAAAGTGGTTCACGATGAAGATCTGGCTCGATGCTGGGCACACGCCCCGTTTTGTCTTTCCGAACGGCCCCGAGGACGCCCGCGGCACCTGGTTTAAAATCGCGGAGCAGCACAAGGATTTGTGGGATCAGTTTATGGACGAGGATGACAAAGTTAAAGGCAAGATTGGCATCGTCGCCGCACGCCAGATAACACTACACGTTCACAAGCACCCGCACATCCGCATTGACGAGGTGAAGATTCGAGGTCCCATCGCCGAAACATGGCCTCCAGCATCTCAACAGGCCGTTTTGGGCAAAGAAGCCTTCCTGCCAGGAAAGGTGCGCGAACGTCTCCAATCCTTCGCTGACTGCGCTTACCGCCGAAAAGCTACGGAAGACGAAATGAATCGTCTCATGGCCGTGGCGGACCAACGCATTCAACAGGGGTATTCGCCGCTGGAAGGCTTTAAAGCGGCTCTGAAGGCCGTGCTTTGCTCGCCGGGTTTTGTCTATCTTTCCCAGGAGACTCAAGAAGGCTCGAACAAACTCTCCAGTCGCGCACTCGCCTCAAGATTGTCCTACTTCCTCTGGTCCACGATGCCGGATGCAGAGCTCATGAGCCAGGACCTGACCAAGCCAGAGGCGCTGCTGTCGCAAATACGCCGCATGCTCCTAGACAAACGCTCTGATGCCCTCGTGGCCGGATTCCTCGATAGCTGGCTAAACCTTCGCAACCTGGGTGGCATGCCGCCGGATCGCGGCGAGTTTGAGGAATACTACTCGAAGGGTTTTCAAGAAGCCTTCAAGACGGAGACGCGCATGTTCATGCGTGACCTCATCGACCGCGATGCCAGTCTCGTGAACTTCCTCAATAGCGATTACAGCTTCCTCAATCAGCCGCTTGCTACGCATTACGAGCTTGGTGAACTCGGCGATCCCACCAGGGCACACGAGTTCCGCAGAGTCAGTTTCAAGACTGACAAGCGCGGCGGCCTGCTCGGCATGGGCTCCGTGCTCACCATCACCGCAAACGGCATCGAGACCTCGCCGGTGACTCGCGGCGTGTTTTTGCTCGAAAACATTCTTGGTACACCGCCACCGCCGCCGCCCGATGACGTGCCCGCCATTGATCCCGATGTGCGCGGTGCTAAATCCATCCGCGAGTTGCTCAGCAAACATCGTGAGTCCCCGAACTGCTACGGCTGCCATCAAAAGATCGACCCGCTTGGCTTTGCACTCGAAAACTTCGATGCCATCGGCGACTGGCGGCCTCGCATCGGCAAAAAAAAGATCGGCTCCAGTGGCGAACTGCCCAGTGGCGAAAAGTTCGAGGACGTGGCCGGTCTGAAAAAGATCCTCGTCCAGCGCAAAGACCTCTTCGCTCGCATGTTTACCGACCGCCTGCTCACCTACGCCTGCGGCCGCCGCATGGAGGCCCTCGACGAAGCCACCATTGAGCGAATTGTCGCCGATTTACCGAAGAAACAATACGGCCTTCGCTCACTCATTGAAGCCGTGGTAAACAGTGAGCCTTTTTTGAGCCGCTGACCTGTTGCCGATTTTTCCCGAACCAATGAAAACAGCCCGACGCCGCATCCTCAAAGCCTTGCCACTCCTGGTTTGGCAACGTCAGTTCCTTCACGGAGCCGAAGCCCAATCTCCACGCCTCGGCCAAGGCACCATCTGTGGTGAAGTCACTCAGTCCAGCGCTCTGTTGCAAACTCGGTTGACGAGCGCCACGGAACTCGATGCCGCTGGTGACCTCCCTGGAGCAAGCGGAGTGGCTTGTTTTGAGTGGGGCACGCAGGCAGATTTTGGTGAGGCTCAGCGCACTGCGTTTCAGGTCGCGAGTGGTGCTAAGGACTTCATTCTCCGTGCTGAAATCACCACGCTCAAACCAGGCACGGCTTACTACTACCGCGCTATCTTTGGCAGCACCGAGGCAAGTGCCAAGCCCGGCCATGAGTGTTCGTTCAAGACGTTGCCAAGCAGTGAGACCAACGTGCCGGTGAAGTTCATCGTTGGCAGTTGCATGAACTACAACAAATTCATGCTCGGCAAGAAAGGCAAGGCCAGCGGCCCCGAGACCGCTACGGAGGAAGATAAGCGCCTCGGCTTTCCTTCCTTTGCGTCTATGCTGAAACTGCGGCCGGACTTCTTCATCGGTACGGGTGACATCGTCTATTACGACCACCCGCTGCGTGTGGCCAAAACCGTGCCGCAACTGCGCCAGTGCTGGCATGAGCAATTTCGGTTTCCGCGCATGATTGAGTTCTTCCGCCGCGTGCCGACTTATTGGTCAAAGGACGATCACGACTTCCGCTACAATGAATCGGACAACACCAGTGACGAACTGCCTTTGCCGAAGACCGGCATCGACATGTTCCGCGAGCAGTTGCCTGTCCCCACGCCGAGCTACCGAACCCATCGAGTGGGCAAGAATCTGCAAATCTGGCTCACCGAAGGTCGTGACTATCGCTCGCCTAATGAGATGGCCGACGGCCCGGGAAAATCACTCTGGGGTGCAGAGCAGCGCGAGTGGCTCCAGAGCACACTCAAGGCCAGCGATGCGAAATGGAAGATCATCATCTCTCCTACACCCATGGTCGGCCCCGACGACAAAAAGAAGATCGACAATCACGCCGATCTCAGCGGCTTCCGTCATGAAGCCGATGCCTTCTTCGTCTGGCTGAAGGAGAACAAAATCAACAACCTCACGCTCGTCTGCGGCGACCGTCATTGGCAGTATCACAGCATCCATCCAACGGGCATCGAGGAGTTTGCCTGCGGTGCGCTGAACGATGAAAACTCTCGGATGGGCGTCGCTCCGGGCGACAAGAAGGGCTCTGATCCGCAGGCGCTGATCAAGCAAGAATACACCTCGCCCACACCCAATGGCGGCTTCCTGCAAATCACCGCCGGAGATGAACTCGTCCTCGAGCACTTCGACTCGCGAGGAAAGCAACTGCATCGCGTGATTAGATAGTTTCAAAGCGCATTCTTCCCATCGGAAACCTCGTTCACTTATGAAAAGCCTCGTCTTCGCACTCACACTCGCCGTCCTGCCATCGGCTTATGCCGAGAAGCTCATCTTTGAAGACAAGTTTGACCGCAACGAGTCGCAGGAAACTACGGAGGAAATCGGCCATGACTGGTCCACGAACAGCAAGACCCGTGCGGGTGGCCACAAGCAGGTGGACCTGAAGGACGGGGCCATGCACATTACGATGCATGCCGACGCGGATCATGCGGTGGGCGTCGGACACGATGCCGATTTTTGCGATGGCACGGTCGAGATGCGATTCATGCTGGAGGATGCGCAGGATGTCCTCGGCGTTGATATAGCGGACCCTCAGTGCAAAGAAGTTCACTCAGGCCACCTGTTCAAAATTGATGTCGGCACCAAACAAGTGGTCGTGGACGATAAGAAGACGGGCGTCATGAATATGAAGTTTTATGAGGCGCGGAAAGCAAAAACACTGACACCTGAGCAGTTGGCCTTCATTGCGGCGCAAAAGAAGACATTCCCCGGCACCTTGGAGACGGGTAAATGGCATGGTCTGCTGATCAAGATCGCTGGCAACACCGTCAGCGTGTCCATCGATGGAAGCCTCGTGGCATCGGTCACCTCCGAAGGCGTTGCACATCCAACCAAGCGGCTGATTCGCCTCTCAGTGGGCCGACAGGCATGGGTGGATGATGTAAAGGTCTTTGCTTCAACGACAGCGAATGTGAACTAAACCAACCATGAAAATCCTCTTTTCACTCCTCGCCAGTCTACTGCTCGCTCCGCTGGCCTTGCTGCACGCTGCTGGCAAACCCAACATCATCTTCATTCTGGCCGATGATGCGGGCATTGGGGACTTCTCGGCTTATGGCTGCAAGTATGGCGTCACACCGAACATTGATCGTCTGGCCACGGAGGGAATGAAGTTTACCCGCGCTTACAGCGGCAGTGCCGTCTGTGCGCCATCACGTTGTGTGCTGATGACTGGTCAGCACACGGGACATGGGTTGCGTCGTGCCAATCAAAGCAAGGACGGCCTGCTATCTCTTCCACTTAAACAACCAACCGTGGCCCGTTTGCTGCATGATGCTGGTTACGCCACGGGTGGATTCGGCAAATGGGGACTGGGCAATCCTAACACGACCGGGGTGGCGGAGAAGCAAGGCTTTGATGTGTTCTTCGGCTATTACGACCAGAAACACGCGCACGACTATTACACCGATCATCTACTGGGAAATAGTGTCGATGTGCCTTACGAGCAATCCGGTAAGCACACGTGGGAAGACTATTCTCACACCCGCATCGCCAATGAGACGCTGAAGTTCATCGAGCAACATAAAGACCGCCCCTTCTTTTGTTATGCCGCATGGACCCCGCCACATGGCGACTTTGTCATCCCGGAGAATCCAGTCTTTGGGCAGAAATCATGGACGGAGGAGGTCCGAAATTACGCCGCGATGGTCGCACTCGTCGATAAGGACGTCGGTCGGGTGATGCAGAAACTGCGCGACCTCGGCATTGATGACAAAACGCTGGTGATTTTCAGTTCGGACAACGGTGCGAACCCTGAGTTCATTGAGCCGCTCGGCAGCACCGGAGGACTGCGCGGCTACAAGCGGATTCTTTACGAAGGAGGCATGCGCACGCCGTTCATCGCACGCTGGCCGGGGAAGATACAGCCCAGCAGCACCAGTGATGTGCTCACCTCGTTCATGGATTTCTTACCAACAGCCGCAGACATTTGCGGGGTTCCAACTCCGCAGGGCATCGATGGTCACTCCATCGCTGCAACGATGCTCGGGAAAGGTCAGCAAGAGCCGCGTGAATCGCTCTATTTTGAAATCTATGAGCCCTTCTTCCAGCAGGCCGTGCGCATGGGCGATTGGAAAGGCTACCGGCTTGGCACCAAAGCCCCGCTCGAACTCTACGACCTTAAAGCCGACCCTGCCGAAGCAGAAAACATCGCCGCTGCTCACCCGGACATTGTTCAAAAGATCGAAGCCATCATGACCGCCGAGCATACGCCCTCTCCCCATTACGATGCGCCTGAGCAAGGCAGCGCGGGCGGACCCAAAGCGAAGAAGAAAGCATCACTCCCCGAGCTGCTGAATGAGGAAAAACCAACGCCCAACGCCAAGCACTAAGTGAATTCAATGATAAAACACAGTCTCACCCTCGCCACGCTCTTGTTGGCTCCGCTAAGTCACGCGCTCGACCAAGCGCCGCTCGCAAGCGTTCCAGTCGATCACCTCAAGGTGCCCGATGATCTCGAAGTCACGGTCTGGGCCACGTCGCCCATGCTTTTCAATCCCACCAATATGGACACTGATGCTGCCGGGCGCATCTGGGTCGCGGAGGGCGTGAACTATCGAAAGCACGTGACGCGCCGTCCTGAGGGCGATCGCATCATGGTGCTCGAAGACACCGATGGCGATGGCAAGGCTGACAAGTCGCATGCTTTCGTGCAGGAAAAGGCACTCGTCTCTCCGCTCGGCGTGAGCGTGTTTGACAACAAGATCGTCGTCGCGCAGCCGCCGAGCATTATCGTTTACACAGATGTGAATCGTGACCAGAAGTTTGATCCCGCGGTGGACACTCGCGAGGAACTCCTCACAGGCTTCAATGCGCGGAATCATGATCACAGCCTGCACGCCGTCATCGCCGGGCCGGACGGGAAATGGTATTTCAATCAAGGCAACACGGGCGCTCAGGTCACGGACAAGGATGGCAAAACGTTTCGTCTTGGTGGCCCCTATTACAAGAGTGGCGGTGGCACTCCCGAGTGGTTCAACAATCCCGAGGAGTATGCCGGCAAAGCCAGTGATGACGGTCGCGTCTGGATCAGCGGTGCCATCGGGCGCTTCAATCCGGATGGCTCAGGCATACAGATCGTCGGCCACGGTTTCCGCAACAGCTACGAGGAATGCCTCTCTTCGTTTGGCGACGTGTTTCAGAATGACAATGACGATCCGCCCGCCTGCCGCGTCACATGGCTGATGGAAGGCGGCTTCATGGGTTATTTCTCAAAGGACGGACTGCGCAGTTGGCAGGCCGACAAACGTCCCGGACAAACCGTTCCCATGGCCCATTGGCGGCAGGAGGATCCAGGATCGCTGCCTGCTGGTGACATCTATGGCAATGGCTCGCCGACGGGGATCGCGGTCTATGAGAATGGTGCGCTTCCTGAAAAGTATGCGGGATCGTTGCTCAGCGCCGAGGCGCGTCAGCGTGTGATCCTCAGCTATCAGCCAAAGCTCGGCAGCGCGGCCGCGATGGAACTCGGTAAGCGTTCCGAAATCCTCACCTCGCCCGACGATGATCTCTTCCGCCCCTCCGATATCTTGGTCGGCGCGGATGGCGCGCTCTACGTCGCCGATTGGTTCGACAAAGGTGTGGGCGGGCACAACGACACGGACGAAAGCACTTCCGGTGCCATCTACCGCATTGCGCCGAAGCGATTCAAACCCGTCATCGCCAAGCCAACGGGCGACGCCATCGTCGATGCCCTCACGCTGCTGAAAAGTCCCGCCGTGCACGTGCGCAACACCGGCTTCAACGTGCTGAAAGCGGCGGGTGAAAAGGCGCTGCCCGCAGTGGTATCCGTGCTCGCCGACAAGGATCGCTGGATCAGCGCACGCACCGTTTGGCTGCTTCCATTGCTCGGTGAAAAAGGCTCCGCGCTCTGCCGCGAGCGCCTGAAGCACAGCGATGCCGAACAGCGCCTGCTCGCCCTCCGCGCTTTGCGCAATGCCGGTGCCGAAGTGCTGCCGATAATCCGCGAACTCATCGCCGACCCAAGCGCTGCGGTGCGCCGCGAGATTGCTATTCTGCTGCGCGATAGCAACGGCGCGGACAAGCGCGGGCTTGTGCTCCAACTCTTCGCAAAGTTCGCAGACGCCACCGACCGCACCTATCTCGAAGCCTGCGGCATGGCTGCGGACGGCATCGAAGCCGACGTGTGGGCCGAACTTTCCAAGACCCAAACCGCACCGCTGCAATGGTCGCCGACCTTTGCCCGCATCACTTGGAGGCTTCTCGCTCACGCCGCGGTGCCTGCTTTGATCGAGCGCACGAAAGCCAGTTCACTGAGTGCCGCAGATCGCCGCCTCGCCTTCGATACGCTCGCCTTCACCGGCAACAAAGACGCTGTGATGGCCATCGTTGACATCGCGGGGGGGACGGATGTTCTGCTGGCGGCACAAGCCAAGTGGTGGCTCTTCAACCGCGGCATGGATCAGTGGAAGGACTTCGGCACGAAGGAACTTCTGAAAACACGCGGCATCTACGATCCCGAGAAGATCGTGCTTCAGAACATCATCGCGCCTCCAGCGATGAAGGGATCGAAGCTGCCCCCACCTGTCGAGATCAACCAACTCGCCGGTGATGTTGCTCGAGGCAAAGCCGCCTCCGCCAGCTGTGTTATGTGTCATCAGATCGAAGGCGTCGGAATTTCATTCGGCCCCGACCTCGCTGGTTGGGTGAAGGATCAAGGAGCAGAAGCTTTTTCGGTTGCAGTTACGAATCCGTCTCAAGGCATCGCCCATGGTTATGAGTTCACTCATGTGGAGCTGAAAGACGGTGGTCAGATTGACGGCATCGCCCGCAGCATCGGCGATCCGGTCATGCTCGATTCCATGGGCGGCATCAGCCAGCTCATTCCCCGCGACCGCATCAAGCAGATGAAGGTCTTCAAAAACAAATCCCTCATGCTCTCCGCAGATCAACTCGGCCTCACTGCCCAGGATATCGCCGATCTCGCGGCCTATTTAAAGATGCTGTGACCGCAAACCTTACCCATTCACGATCATGAACATCACCCGCCGCTTTCTACTCAAGCTCACGCCACTCCTGTTTTGGCGTGGTTCAACATCACCGCTCGCTGCTGCCGATACCGAAGCTGCGCTCCCCTTCGGAACCACCTATCCACAGCTTGACTCCCTTGCGGCAGGCGAATGGTGGAATGCCAAACAGCCCTCAGCGAAAAAAGCCGCGCTGCCTCCCGCGATGGACGTGCCCCGAGATCAGATCGTCGCCTTTGCGCTCTACACGCATGATCACGGTGTGCTGAAGCTGACAGCGCAGTTCTTTCCGCTGAAGCCCGATGAGGAACGTCAGGCGAGGTTAGAGTTTCAACGCGATGGCGTTTGGACCAAGGTCGCCACGGAAGCGATCCTCTATCCCGGCTGGAGTTCGCATTTTCGCGTCGAGAAATGGGATGCCACGCAGAACGTCGCCTATCGCGTGCGCCATGGCGACAAGGCGATGTTTGAGGGCCTGATCCGGCGTGATCCCATCGACAAGAATGAAATCGTCATCGCCAACATGTCCTGCAACTCCAGCCGCACCGGCGGACTGCGGCCGGAGATCGTCGAGCATCTGCGGGCGCAAGATCCCGATCTGCTCTTCTTTGCGGGCGACCAGACCTATCGGCACACCGAGCACACCGCGGGCTGGATCGAGTTCGGGCTTCAGTTTCGCGATGTGATGCGCGACCGGCCGACGATTTGCATCCCCGATGATCACGACGTCGGCCAGCCGAATCTCTGGGGCGAGAACGGCAAGCAGTGTCTCCGCGAAGATGGCAGTGATGGTGGCTTCCTCTATCCAGCGGAGTATGTGAACCAAGTGCAACGCCAGCAGGCCTGGAACCTGCCCGATCCGGTCGATCCAGCGACCGTCGAACGCGGCATCACGGTCTATTTCACCCGCTTGCGAGTCGGTGGCGTGGACTTTGCCATTCTGGAAGATCGCAAGTTCAAGTCCGGCCCGTTCGGCAAGATTCCCGTGATGGGGCCACGCCCGGATCACATCAACGACCCCGCTTACGATCCGAAGACGGTTGACCTTCCTGGACTGCAATTGCTCGGCGAGCGCCAGGAAAAATTCCTGCACGACTGGGCGCAGGACTGGACCGGTAGCGAGATGAAAGCCGTGCTCTCTGCGACCTCCTTCTGCGGGGCCGTGCACATGCATGGCAAGGCCGACAACCGCCTGCTTGCCGACCTCGATTGCAACGGCTGGCCGCAGACTCCTCGCAACCGTGCGCTCGAAGAAATCCGCCGAGCCTGGGCCGTGCATCTTTGCGGCGATCAACACCTCGCCGTTGTCACCAAGCAAGGCATTACCGATCATGGCGATGGCCCCTATTCCTTCACCAGTCCCGCCTTGGTGAACACCACCTACGGTCGCTGGTGGCATCCGCTCGATGAGAAGCCAGGCCCCAATCCCGTGCTCGGCAGTCCGCTCCCATGGACCGGCGACTTCAAGGACGGGCTCGGCAACAAGCTCTCGATGATGGCCTATGCTAACCCTCCTGACATCAAGGATGAACACCAACGTGCCGATGGTTATGGCATCGCCCGTTTCGACAAGAAAACTCACCAGATCACCTTCGAGTGCTGGCCTCGCTTTTCTGAAGCCGAAAAGTCCCAGTTCCCCGGCTGGCCCATCATCGTCGCCATGGAAGACAACGATGGCCGCAAAGTTCATGCGGAACTGCCCGAAGTGAAACTCGATGGCGTAACCAAACCCGTCGTCCAGGTCATCGCCGAGTCCACGGGTGAGATCCTCTATACCGTGCGCTCGCAAACCGTGTCCTTCAAACCCCGCGTCTATGCTCCGGGTAAATACACCGTCAAAGCCGGCAAAGACAAGCCGGACACCGTGGTGAGCAGCGGCCTTGAGGTCATGTGATTTCAGGCAGCTGACTGATGTGACCCATTCTCTCAACAATCTAAGTAACGACGACTCATGAAAACAATACTCTTCCTCGCCACCCTCTCGCTGTCATCAGCAGCGTTCGCTCAAGGGAGCCCAAACAAACCTGACCAACCCACCAAACCTTACAATGTCTTGTTCATCGCCGTTGACGACCTGAACGACTGGATCGGATGTTTCGGCGGCAACTCGCAAGCCATCACGCCTAACCTTGATCGGCTGGCCAAAGAGCAGGCCATGGTGATGAACAAGGCCTATTGCGCGTCCACGGTCTGCTGCCCAAGCCGTTCGGCGATCCTGACCGGCAAACGCCCCTCCACGACGGGCATTTACGGCAACACTCAAGACCTGAAGAAAGCCCCTAAAGCCAAGGATGTCGTCACCCTTCCTCAATACTTCGCCAAGAACGGCTACCACACGCTTTCCACGGGAAAGATCTTCCACAAGCACCCAACATCTGAGGGGATGGATGAGGGCCAATGGGCGTTCCAAGAGTTCGCTGAAGGCGGAGGTGGCAATAAAGGCATGCTCTGGGAGGAATCTCCTTCATCCGTTTTAGGCATGAAAGCCGAAGAAAAGGGCCAAGAGAAAGGTGAGGAAAAGGAAGTGGCGCGGTGGGGAGCCTGCAAGGCACCGGTCGAAGAGACCAAGGATTATGTCGCCTGCCAATGGGCGGCCGATCAGCTGAAGCGCGATTTCGACGGCAAGCCGTTCTTCATGGCCCTGGGCATCTCCAAACCGCATCTGCCGTGGATTGTTCCCCAGCAGTTCTTCGACCTCTATCCACTGGAGCAGATCAAACCCGTCGAAATCTTCCGTGACGATCTCAACGACATCGTGGACGCAAATGGAAAACGCCTGTTCAAGTCCTCGATTGGCTCGTTTGACGCGATCGACAAAGCCAACATGCACAAGCAAGCGCAACGCGCCTACCTGGCAAACATCAGCTACGTGGATCACTGCCTGGGTGTGCTGTTCGATGCGTTGAAGAGGAGCCAGTATGCTGACAACACCATCCTCATGCTCTGGGGCGATCACGGCTGGCATCTGGGCGAGAAGACGAAATACGGCAAAACCGACCTCTGGGAAGAGTCTGACCGCGTGCCCTTCATGGTCCGCGTGCCGGGCATGACTCCCGCCAACGTCAAATGTGATGGCGTCGTCAACCTGCTCGATATGTATCCCACGTTGGTCGAGTTGTGCGACCTCCCGCCCAATGCCGAGAACGAAGGACGCAGCTTTGTGCCCTTGCTAAAGGACCCAAAAATGGTGTGGAATCACCCAACCCTGACCACCTACCAGTTCAGCAACCATTCCCTCACCGATGGCCGTTACCGCTACACCTGGTATGGCGG
>Ga0164294_10000380_pt1 | contig 41805 bp, 35 predicted proteins | sample GEODES005metaG_FD_111479 | JGI IMG/M metagenome (GOLD analysis project Ga0164294, IMG submission 111479) | Oligotrophic lake water microbial communities from Sparkling Lake, Wisconsin, USA - GEODES005 metaG | ecosystem: Environmental > Aquatic > Freshwater > Lake | place: USA: Sparkling Lake... | reverse complement strand
GCCAGATCAAACACGCGATCACCTGCTGCATCGGTCTGGAACCACACGTCGCCCATGGTATGTGTCTTGCCATCGGTCGTTGTGTAGCTACCCATCAATCCAATCAAGTTACCGTTGTTGTTCTCTGAAGACTTAGTCGCATTCAAGGAGATCGAATTGATTCCCAGATCAGACAAGTTCATCAACTCGTTAGCACCGGTTACACCGTTACCGTCGAGATCCGTCCAGACCATCAACTCACCGAAGACTGCATCGTTCGCATCCAAGACACCATCGTTGTTGGTATCTAAGGCACGCATCGCTACATAACCATCCGCTGCTGTCTTGCCGTTACCCAAGGACGTTGCCGAACCGAACAACTCACTACCGTTGTTGATCGAGCCATCTTTGTTGATATCACGGACCAGCAAGCCATCACCACGTGCAACCCAAGCTGTCTGGTCGGCCTTGCCATCGTTATTGATGTCGAAGGTTACGCCGTTCTGAGCGGTTGTCGTTTGGATGCCGTCACCGTTCAGATCCAAGACTATTGGAGTCACGAAGCCAAACTTAGCGAATTGAACCGCTGCGACGGTGCTAATCGCATTGATTTGCTGACTGAAGATGTAATCCAACTGAGTGGATGTATTCCATGCAAATGCTGTACCCAAAGCCGCAATACCAGCGGTCGACATACCCAACAACTGAGTTGAAGACATGTATGCAAACGACGACGACTGGATATAGGACAACTGAGCCGTTGAGAACGCACTCATTTGCATAGAGGTCAAGGCTCTCAGCTCTTGCGAGGTAAATCCAACAGCTGATGCATTAGAAATCGATGCGAGCTGTGCAGTTGTGAATGCCGTCAAATCATTGCTGTCGATTGCTCTGATCTGCTGAGAATCGAGCACATTAATTTGCATCGTACTAAATGCCGCTAACTGCATGCTGCTCAATCTTGTGATGCTGTAGGACGACATAACATCAATAGCAGATGCACTCAATGCCATAACCTGCACCGTACTCAATGCTGATACTTGGTTAGCTGTTAGTCCGTAACCGAGAGCCGATGTGCTCATTGCCATAATCTGCGCACTACTAAATGCCCCAATCTGGACACTACCGAGCGACGCGACCTGCAAGGAATCCAAGGCCGCGACCTGTGAAGTAGCAAGTGCCCCGACTTGAGCACTACTCAACACTGAGATACTTTCAGCCGATAAAACATCAATTACGTTCGTACTCAAGGCAGCTACCTGCGCTGTACCAAAGACCATTAAGTCAGCAGCAGTAAGTCCGTAAGCCAATGCCTGCGTTGAGAATGCTGCAATATGCGATGTACGTAATACAGAAAAATCAATGCTATCGATCGCAATCACTTGTTGCGAATCGAGGATATTAATTTGTGCCGTCGTCAACGCAGCAAACTGAATGCTAGTCATCGCCGTTATCGTTGCCGAAGAGAAGAGATCCAATGCGGCGGTACTTAAAGCTGCGATTTGATTCGTACTAAACGTTGACACTTGTTGAGATGACAGGCCATACAAGAGCGCTGATGTCGTCATAGCAGCTACCTGCGCCGTGCCTAACGCATTTAATTGTACCGAGCCCAGTACCGCAAAATGTCGACTCCCCATTGCTTGAATATCACGAGTTTCAATTACCGTGACTTGTGCTGATGAAAGCATGGAAACGGTACTCATTCTTAAAGCACTAAATTGCGTGGTGGTTAACGCAACAATGTCATCCGTTCCAAGTGCCATGATCACTGTTGAGCTAATCGGACTTAGAGCACCGTAATAATTGAAATTTATATTTGGATAATTCCAGTAGTAGTCGTAATCGTTCACGACGGATATTGAAGCAATTTGATCTGTGGTCAGCGCCTGAACTTGACTACTAGCCAGACTAGCTAAAGCAGTAGACGATAAAGCGGCAATGTCCTGTGTCTCTATCACTGCGATTTGAGCGGTTGTAAATGCCGCTATCTGACCATCTCCATAACCCCAATAGCCGTTTCTATATCCCCACCCCGAGCCCGAAATCGAAGCAAATTGGGTGGTAGTTAACCCAATCACTTGGGCGGTACTCAAAGCTGTCAACTGATTCGAATAGAAGCCGGCAACAGAAAGAACCGCTAGATCACTGGTTTCCAAAACAGATATTTGAGAAGTGGTAAATCCACCAATAGAATTAGTACTCAAAGCCGCCAACTGCCGAGTGGTTAGTGCAACCACGTCTTGCGTTTCAAGAGCAGCTACCTGGACACTCGTTAGTGCCAGCACATCTTTGGTGACATTCCCATAAAAATAAGGGTTTGGTATGACCTGCCACTCTAAAACCTGTGCGAGGGGCAATGCTTGAATCTGTGCTGTAGTTAAGGCGCTTACTTGATTAGTACTTAGAGCTGCAATGGCTGCCGTACCAAAATTTGAAAGCACTGCAATATCACGCGTTTCTATCGCAGCAATTTGTTCAGTCGTGAAACCTGCCATCTGGCTTGGCCAATTTCCCCAGCCGTAACCAGATTTATTCCGATATCCCGCGTAACTTATCGCCAAAAATTGGTCAGTAGTCAGTGCAACAACTTGCGCTGTGGTTAGTACTGAAATTTGAGATGCTTTTAAAGCAGATAATTGCAACGAACTCAGGATAACGACATCCCTTGTTTCCATCGCTGTGACCTGATTGGGTGAAAGTCCAGCAATTTGCATACTGCTCAGGGCGGCAATTTGATTGGTAGATAATGCCACCACCCCAGCAGTCCCTAGTGCACCAATTTGCGATATGCCCTGCGTATACAAACTAATTGCAGAAGGATTCCAGTAATTCGGCGAAATGACCATTATTTGATCTGTCGGAAGCGCAATAAGGTTCGAAGATGTTGCGACTCCAGCAAGCGCTCCATTCCAAACGTTCTCTGACAATATTCGTCCGTCTGCAGAAAGTAGGGTGTCGGTACTAATGCTATCGGACTGATATGCCACTCTAATACTGCCGTCAGTCTGAACTTTCATACCAGCGAGGTTGTCGTAAGACCAACTGCCTAGCAATTTCGTCCAAGCTGTTGTGCCATTGGCATTCAGCTTAGTAATAAAAACGTCGTTATTTGAACCAGAGCCAGGGGTGCTCTGGCCATCAAAGGTAGAACTAGAAGTACTACCTGCGATTAATATCGAACCATCAACCAGCGTCTGTATAGATTGAATAGATTCGTATTCTCTACCACCTAACAGTTTGGTCCATGCCTTTGTGCCATCGGCACTTAGTTTAGTAACAAAGATGTCGCTGTTTGAACCAGAACCAGGGGTACTCTGACCATCAAAGGTAGAACTAGAAGTACTACCAGCAATCAATATCGATCCATCAGACTGCGTCTGTAAGGATTGAATATTTTCGTAATTGGAGCCACCTAACCGTTTAGTCCATGCACTTGTGCCATCGGCATTGAGCTTAGTAATAAATACATCATCAGAACCCAATGAGCTTTGGCCTTCGAAGGTTGTGCTTCGAGTCGTACCTGCGATTAGTACCGAACCATCAGCCTGCGTCTGTAAAGATTGAAGGTATTCGTATTCAGTGCCGCCTAGCAGTTTGGTCCAAGCCTTAGTGCCATCGGCATTTAGTTTGGTAACAAAGGTGTCGCTGTTTGAACCTGCCCCAGGTGTAACCTGTCCGTCAAAGGTAGCACTCGATGTGCTACCCGCAATCAGCACTGAACCATCAGTCTGTGACTTTAACGACTGAATGTTCTCCCAATTATTACCACCTAACAGATTGGTCCAAGCTCTCGTACCATCGGCATTGAGCTTAGTTACGAAGAGATCACCGTTTGAACCAGAGCCAGGAGTGTTCTGCTCATCAAAGGTAGAACTGGAAGTACTGCCTGCAATCAGTACTGAACCATCCGACTGCGACTGCAACGACTGAATATTCTCCCAATTATTACCACCTAACAGCTTCGTCCAAGCCTTACTTCCATCCGCGTTGACCTTAGTTACGAAAATATCGCTGTTTGAACCAGCACCAGGGGTACTCTGACCATCAAAGGTAGAACTATTCGTGCTACCTGTAATCAGCAACGAACCATCTGCATTAAAATTAAAATTAGGGCTTGAAACAGACTCAGCAAATGTGAATTTCTTATTCCACTCCGATGAACCTAGCGTGCTTATCTGTGCTGTCGTTAATGAAGCAACTTGAGTTGTAGTGAACGATGACACTTGCTGCACACTCGCACGCTGCAATTGATCCGTAGTTATTGCAGTGATTTGCGAAACATTAAATTTCGCAACGTCTTGTGTTTCGAACGCCAAAAATTGAGCTGAAGTTAACTTACTTAATGCGACTGTTGTTAATCCACTGATTTGACCCGTGGTCAATGCAACAATTTGATTTGTTGTGAGGCTGCTTACATCACGGGTTTCAATCGCCGCCACCTGCGCCGTGCTAAGTGCAGCAATCCCCATCGTAGAGATGCTCTGAATCTGCAGGCCAGAAGTAGTCAGCGCCGCTATTTGAGCTGTAGCCAAGCTGGCTATTTGGACTGCAGTCAGCACAGAGATTTGCGAAGACGTTAGGGAAGCAATATCTACCGTCTGAATAACCGCTACCTGCGTTGCAGATAGAGAGGACATTTGAGCTGTATTTAAACCATAAACAAACTGATCGGTAGTCAAAGCGACTATCTGAGCAGTAGTTAAGCCTTTAATTTCCGAATTGTCGATTGCCTGCATCTGGGATGAGCTTAATCTGACAATCTGCGCGGTTCGTAATGCCTGTTGTTGACCAGACGAAAAAGCAGAGATTTGCGCTGTGGTGAAGCTTGTTAAATCCTGGGTCTCGATTGCTGAAACTTGAGCGGTGCTCAACGCAACGATATCTCTAGTGCTAATAGCGCTAGCCTGCGAGGTAGTCAGAGCCGCAATCTGCGCTGTACTTAAGGCTGCAATCTGCGCAGTCAGTAAAACAGATATTTGTGTACTAGTTAAGGAGGCAACATCGCGAGTTTCCAGTGCTGCAATCTGCTTCGTGTACAAGCGCGTAACTTGAGCCGAACTTAACCAAGATACCTGGCTTGTACTGAGAGCGGCAATCTGGGACGTGTCCAGCATTCTTATTTCAGTTGGCGTCAATGACGCAATATTTTCTGGCGTGAGTAAAGTAACGTCCAATGTTGAATAGGTTGGAAGAGGAGGCGCTGCATCGATGAGTGAAAGCTGACTAGTTGCGATGACTGATAACTGCTGAGAATTGCCTCCTGCAATAATCATCCAATGATCATGCCTGGACTCACCAAAATCATGAATTCCATTTCCATTCGTATCAACGAATAAATCATCAATGCCGTCGCCATCTTCATCGATGGCATCCATTGCAACCATGATCAGTGCATCTTTTCCAACATTCTTAAGAATGGAGTTATCAGGGAAATATATTCCAGCACTTTCAAAGGAGCTTTCGATATCAGATACGTTGTAATCGAAAAATTGATATCGGAAACCATTAGCAAGAACCAGCTGGTCATTACCATCAAAACCTTGCAGAACGACTAAACTACCCGTGGATTGAACTGCAGATAAATCATATTGATCTTTAGCGGAGCTGCCACTACCGGTGCCGACTAAAATATGTGAATTTAATGGGCTTTGATCATCATAAATCGCTGTTATGCGCTCATTAAAACCATTGACACCCACTTTGCTTTGACCAAAATTGAATACCGCAAGCGTGTCAGGTGATTCTGCATAAGTGAATGCCAGTTTTTCAATAAAATAGTACGGTGCTTTGGAATCAAACTGCTTCACTACATTAATATCACCCGTGACTTGGGTGGTGAAATTTCCGCCATCAAAGCTAGACTGCTCATAATTAATGAGCAGAGATTTTCCATCAACTCCCCGAGACAATCGAATATCAGTCCAAAAATCTGCAATGCCTTCAATATAGATAGCATCTTTGTTGTTGCTTCCAACTACTCTGCTACCCATATCACGGATGGTGGTAATACCAATGTTTAGCGTGGGTGTGTCACTAGAAATCCTGAATTCGTATAAATCCGAACCTGAGCCACCCACAGCTTGGTCACCGCCACCACCCGACATTACAAAAATATCCGCACCACGAGAGCCAACTGCAACGTCTTTAATTTGAGAGTCTTCAACCTTTACGCCTATGCGCTCGCTCTTCAAACCAATGCGCGTGACGTTACCTTCACCGGTCATTGCATCGGAATAAGCGCTACCCTCAAGCAAATCGACTGCCAAATCAGGTGTTGGGGCTATTCCCGTTAAACCAGCATCAAAGATAAAGGGAGTAATTACAAAATCAATCCATACACCACGAATTTGATCAAAGTATGAATTTGTGCCGTCGTTATTCTGCCCAGTGTTAATAGTTGCTTGATATGATTTTCCATCGCTGGTAATCGTTAATACCGATCCGGACATGCTCAAAGCAGAATTAGTGAGTGCTTGATCTGAAACAACGACAATTTCATCACCAATCAACGTGCTATTGCTAAGGACGCCTGCACCCGGTGCTGACAAAGCAAAATTAAATATCTTGTCTAAACCCTGATTCGGTAAAGGCTGAATATTGTCTAAATACAATGCACTTAACTGACCAGTCGTTAAAGCGGCTACTTGTGCTGAGCTTAGAGAATTAACTTGGGCTGTTGAAAGTGAAGCCAGCTCTGTGGTGCTTAACGCAGAAATCTGCTGAGAGGTAAGTAAACTAGGATCACCACTCAGGATTGGTGATGGCGTAGGAACTGCAGCGCTAGGACTAGTTAATGAAACAAAAAATAAGTCTTTACCGGCACTTGAATACATTACATCGCTGCCGGCACCGCCCTCAATAACATTAACTTCGCCTGCACTAGCGTTGGAACGGGAGCCGTAGAGTCGATCATTGCCGGCGCCACCAACCAAAACATCATTACCGTCACCGCCATAAATAACGTCATTACCGTCAAAACCAGCTAAGACTGCCGTGCCTGTTAAATGGGAAACAATAAAATCGTCACGCATACTACCTAGCACGCCCTCAACGCCAGAAACTTCGTCTACCTTGTCTCCATTCGCAACACCTACTGAGCTATCGAGATCCCAGTTCCAATCCCAAAAAGTATTACTAGAACGGCCAACTATGCTTATGCCATCTTGCTCCAAAACAATGGTTAAGCCAGTATTAATCTGTGATTCGTAAACACCTGAAGGAATCGAAGTACCGGTTGCGTTTGGATTTTCTAAACGATCAACGTACACCGGGTTTAGATTTACAGAAAAATTCGATTCGCCACGATAATCTACGTAATCAATTTTTCCTTGACCATCTCCACCGATAATGACGTTAGCACCCTCACCAGGCGCAAACACTTCAGAGCGCGAATCACTACCTTGTAGGAAGTCGTTGCCGGCACCAGTGGCGATAGCATTAAATGCTTTTCCATCAACGGCTGTCGAAAATGTCAGATAGCCTGAACCAGAAACACCTGAGCCAAACAACGTTCCACTCGTTCCAGCAGCAGTATCTTCAAAACTAAAATTAATGTCCGAGCCACTTTGAATGACAAGACGATTAATAGTGTCCGTTGGTGTCAGCGTTGAGACAGGACTGCCGGTAGGATTGAAGATGACATCAAAATTAGCAATCGTGCCGCTAGTGCTTAAGCTCTCTGCTCGGCCGACTTCAAAGATCGCACCGCCATTAGTTGCATCATCAGTAACGCGTCCGCCGAAACCGCTTGAAAAATCCGTCAAACTCAGGCTTAAATGACTATTTGTACCGCTGCTATCTGCCAACAGTACAGGCTGACCCCAGCCGCCAGGAATAACCCCAACCGTAGAATTTGCAAATGCAGAAAACTCGCTAAGGGTAGGAAGCGTAATGGTGTAGTTATTAACGCTGAATGAGCGAGTAGCCAAGCTGGATGACGTATCCAAACCATTATTGAATATCCCATCTAACATTCCATGGTTAACGCCATACAGGCCGTAGTCAAGCCCCGTGTAGCTGTCACTAAGGCTAGCCGAGTAATAGGTAACGCCATCTCCATTGGACACAGAGGACGACAGAGAAATGTCATATCCCCCTACAATACCCAAATGAATACTTGTCATATCACTCATAGCGACAACCTCAATATTGAAAATGAAAAATTAAACTGGATTAAGATTAACAAAGCATGAAAATTCATGGGAGCCACGGCTAGCTAATAACTATGAGTGGCATATATAAAGTATTAAAAGATATATTTACTATTACATATGTATATTACATATAGATATCAAATATTGAATGATTTATGGACATTCAATTAATCTTTATACTTTTTAAATGTTTAAGTTGAAACAGCCAATCCGTAGCCCCCACCCCTAAATCTTTTGCGGTGTATGTGTAGAGCCTTCCTGATGTATGGCGGTCTTTCACTGAACAAATCATGGTTCCTAGTGAATCTCACCAGAGGAAAGCATTCTAGATGTGGCGTTGTAATCAGTCTTTTGAGGATTAACTAAGCCTATTTTTTTAGTCATAACATAGAATCAAGTTGTGAAGAATAATTCTTTAAAAAATAAACATATTAAAAAAATATCATTTTTTACGAATACGCTCTTTTTGTTATCAGGTTGCACTTCAATTACACGAGTTACAACGCAAGTCGTTTCGTTTTCTATCGATCTATAAGAAGTGATTTACTGTACTTAAATCCGTCTTTCAATAATGAGAAGACAAATGACTGAAGAGATTTAGCCGCACAATGCCCGCATTGCTAGCGTTTGGAGTTCCAACGAGAAATCGTTCGAGGAAATGAGTCACCAGATCGCCGGAGTCAGCGAGTTTGCTGCGTAGCGCCCAGCACCGCAGCCCAGAAAGAGGATGCCATAACGCTCGATGTCGTTAATAAGAAGAAAAGATTTTCGGCGGTGAGTAAGGTAAGAACCTCATATGCACTTTAGTGTGTCAGAGCGATTTTTTATTTAGTAGTAATTTGTTATGTAAACTAAATTGTTCTGAGGAGTCGCTATGGCCAACTGTACCTTCTGTAACTATCCCCTTAGTAACAACAAGTCTGTGGCTTGGCGCTGTGCTGCGTGCAGCACTGTTTGGTGTGCTAACGGTAACTGTGTGGGATCTCTGGGGAAGAGGCTGGGATCGCGAATTCAAGGCGCGACGTGTCCATGCTGCCATAAGCGCGAAATTAAGCGGGTCTAGTTGGTGTTACTGCTTTAAAAGATTCCGTGATACTGCAGAAGTTGCAATTACCAGTAAACTTTTACAAAAGTAGGATAGTCCCATTTTTACTGGTTTTGAAAAACTACCCTGCGTTCAATGTGAGTGTTAGCACATTCATGTCAGCCAACATAATAGAGCATGGTCAATTTGCGCTTAAGCCGATTTAATGCCCTTTAATCTTCCAAAGAATAGGTATCTTGATCTATAAACTTATTACGAATGCTTGATTTCGGAACAGAAGAGAAATGGAAAAAATAGGACTAGTCCCATTTTTGGACACGGCGGGTGGGCGTATACGCTGCAAGCGTTGTCAGGCCAAGGCGAGAAGCGGTCTACAGTGCGCTAAACCAGCGGTAAGGAGTAAGCGTGTTTGCCGTAATCACGGAGGCGCCTCCACTGGGCCAAAAACCCTGCAGGGTCGGCAGAAAATCAGAGATGCTAACTTAATACACGGTGAACGTTCAGCTGAATCAGTTGCGGCAGCAAGCAGAATGGCTATCAAACTTCGTAAGTTGGAAGACGCTTTGTTTGTGCTCGGTGCAACTCAGGGGTCGCGAAGGTCAGGTAGAAAGCCGGCTGAATATGTTCCCCTTGTCAGCATGGACGATGTCTGGATGTTTGTATCAGAGCTAGTTGAGTAAGCGAAGTAATAGTATGTGGCTGCCCTTTGAGCAATCCATGAACTTATTATTCGCTTGACCCCTAGACCAACGGAAATATAACCGCATTTGGTGTCGTTAAAAGCAGCCTGAACTTTGCTGCGTCAGATGTCAGTAGCACCGCAACTAAGCAATGCTAAGAGTTGACACGTCACAATCAGCTGACTCCATAATCTCAACCACATAGATACATCGCTGGAAGTAGCCAGACAATTCCTTCGGACAATATCTAGACAATCAGACGCTGCCATCGCACGTCATGTCGCTAGTAAACGCAGTGACCCGACCCGGCCTATTGCGTCATTATTTTGCTGCTTCAGTGGCCTCAAGCACTAACTCAGAGGCATTATCAGAAAGAAGATAGCCGAAAGCTCCAGACGAGAAATACCTCTCTATATGGGGCTTGCCGTTTATCCAATGAATTCGTTCGGCGATCTCAATTACATATTTTTCTAGCTTTGATTCATCAAGGAATCGAGGACATGCAATAACGACGTGGAAGTGTGGGTTATCTGCATAGTCACCGAGGTGGCGAGCAACGATTCTTGCAATCGTTCTAAAAGAGCGGCGAGCTTCGTGCCGGAAAACTTTCTGATCTAGCCGACGAGTAAACGTACAGATCGCCTTATCAATTTCTGTTAGGTTCCAAGCTGTACCAGTGAATGGATCGTAACGTCGCATGGTTACGGTAACAAACAGTTTCCACGGTTGAGTGGGACTCTGGAGCGTATCCAACCAACGCACAATTAAGTCAGTTATCTCCCTAGGAGATGGTTTTGCTTTTCTTGACTGATGTTGGTTTCCGCTGAAGCGGTGTGCTTGGGTATTATTACCCTGATTTATAGTGGTTAATATGACCGGTATCATTTTTTGGGAACTCCCATGAAACTCAACACGGCCGCACGTTTAGCTGCAATTAGCACTGCATCTTTTTCTTCAAGTTCAAGCTGCCTATTAAATGTTTCAATATTGATTACGGCTTCGATTGCTTCCTTCAGCTTGTTTTGAATTAGCGAAACAGGGGCTGCATCAAGCTCAACCACCTTTGTTCCAAACTCTCTTACGAATTTGAGGTAATGCGGGCTTGATATTTTTGCATCGATGTCACTCGGCAAGTCATTTTCTAAAATGTCTTGATGGTTCAATAAAACTTTATGTGCCACAAGATTTTGGATTCCAAAGTCATTACGCATCGATTGCGCGAAAGATTTGGCAATTTCTTGCCCGTCAGGATCGAAATCTGTCAGGAAAAGTAAAATCAGGCGATCTTTACCAGACCTAAAATATCGTTGTGAAATATCGTGTCTTGGGCCAATAGAGCAATAACCACGAGATACTGTAAGTGGAATGCAATATGCTTGAGTCACCTCTAGCACAACTGAGCGTAGGGCATTTTTCTCTAGCACTACTTCAATATGGCTTTTTTGCTCTGCCATCAGATTTCTAGCAAAGCCTGTCAGAAAATATCGGGTTTCACGTTCAATAAATTCTCCGGGAGAATCATATCCTTCACTAAGTGATATTGGCCGTGTGGGATCTTCGATTGACCGCATAGGAATTTCGCCAGTTAATCTTGCGCGCGTAATAAGGTTTGTGAGCGCCTTATAGCAGGGTGCGTCATTTTTATAGGTTGAATCAGGCTTATTGTCGTGCCTTAGTGGAGGATCGTTTAATAGAAGATAGTGCACTCGTCTGTCAGTAAGCGGCCAATACTGCTCATTATCAAAAACAACTTTAACCATGGCATTAAGAAATTGTTTCGTTGTGATTCTGTAGCGTGCTTTAGCTTTTGTGAGATTTACATTAGTTTTTACCGGTGCGTTGGCTATCAGTCTGGCTATACGTTCCCGGCTCAGATTTCTATGAGCTTCCGTGGGGCTTATATTGACAAGCCGCTCCCTTACGCTTTCATCAAATGTCTTCTCTCGTTGGTTGTTGTATAGCTGTAGAAGGGTTAGCTTTTCGTTGCCAGATAGGGCACCAAATATGACTGGATTGATCCTAACTGGAACAAAAGTTAATCCAATTTTTTTTGCAGAGGCCAGTCTTCGATGCCCAGAGAGCAAAATTCCATCCTCTGAGACAACTAGAGGCTCTTGAATTCCATGTTCTCGTATGGATTTAATCAGTCGCTGATCATCGTCATTTGCCGAGGCAAATCGTTCGTAAAGAAGATTGTTTTCAGAGGCGACTTTGATTTCCGCTATAGGAAATTGGGACAAGTCCCAGTTTTCGGCAGAGACAAAATGAATAGAGGTGTTTCCCATGCTATTCCTCATCTTTTTTTTGATTTGCATTGAAATCTTGGCAGCGCCCAGATGCATGCAATTTACTATTGTGATGACTCTCCATCTGTTTGAAATAAGCGTCAGGATCTTTTGCAAGCTCTAAAATTTCCGAGGCGCGCCACGCCGATGTCCTAGGTCCAAGCTTTACTGGGGGTGGGAAACGACCAGTTCGTACTCCTTCCCACCAGGTAGAGCGACCCACTGGGATGATCGGTGAGATAGGGGGCTTTGCAGTTGGGTCTCCGAGGATGTGCCATATCCTTAGAAAACCGTGGTCGTGAAGTTTGTCCATCTGCGTGTAATCCTGATCGAGTTAATTTGACCAGATTGCACCACACCCATTACGGACTATCTACTAAGGAAGCACTACAGAAATCAATAAAGCGTTACAGAAATCAAAGACGTTATGTTTTTGATTTTTTGGTGCGGACTTGTGTGGGGTTACCTATCAAACTAATCATACCTTCCCTTACTGGAGCATCCTTCAAGATTTTCTGGATTTCCTTATTAAGGTGGGATGGAGCTGTGTATCTACCGATATTTGACACGCAGTGAGCGGGTAATTCTCCGCTGCTTTGCATAATTTTAATTGCTTTATTTTTTGAGCAGTCAGTTTGTTTTTGAATCTCGGCGATTCGTAGAAAAATCGCCATTTTCTCCATCAGGGTATAGACCTTTTCTCTACCAGCACCCTCACGCTTTCCTCCGCGCGTCTTGTTAAGTTTAATATTTGCAGTTGTTGGAGTTTTCTTGGCAGCCATAATCGTACTTTCTTAACGCCGATAAAGTACTGAATTAAAAGTTCGGTAGCAATTGCAGTGAAGATGGTTACTGATGGGGGATGAATTTTTGCGTTACCGCAACGGTACCGCAACGGAATTTGAAAACCGCACAATTGAAAATGGGCTAGCCGAAGCTAACCCATTGATTTTCTTGGTAGGTCGTGCAAGATTCGAACTTGCGACCAACGGATTAAAAGTCCGCTGCTCTACCAGCTGAGCTAACGACCCGAAAGAGCGAAATTATACGCAATTGCTGAAAGTTTTGTCAAATGCAACAACCCGTGCCTGACAGTTAACTCTGATTTCAACACAAGTTATTTCATTTTAATTCACTCAATCGTTCTTTACCCATGCTGGCTGCGCTCGACGAGGGATACTTCTTAATCAATTGATCGAGTGTATCGCGTGCAGCAGTCTTGTCTTTGAGATCAAGCTGACAACTCGCAATATTTAACAAGGCCTCTGGTGCCTTCTGGCTAGTTGGAAAACGAGTGGCGACAGTTTGATACGCTGGCATAGCTTTGTCGCATTCTTGTTTTGCAAAGTATGTGCTGCCTAACCAAAAATAGGCCTGTGGTAAGTAGCCTGAATCAGGATAGCGCTGCAAGAAGCTAGTGAATGACTGTTGTGACGCAGCGAAATTACCGCTTCTGAATTCTGCTAGTCCAGTGTCAAAGGCTTTTTGTTCGGCTTTGTCGACTTCAACATCTTTACCATCCACAGTTAGCTTTTGTGGTTCAATTTTTCGAAGCCGTTGATCCAGATCGTTATAAAAATCTTTTTGGCGACGCTGGCTATTGTTAATCTCGTTCGATAAGACTTCGACTTGACCACGTAATGCCGCAACGTCACTGCGCAATTTTTCGATTTCACCGATCATGTCGACAATGCTTTTTTTATCGGCTTTGTCATCAACACGCGTGTTCAGTGGGGCTAATTTAGTGGTGACACTGGCATCTAGCTTAGCGGTTAATTCTTCAATTTGCTTACGCATCTTGAGAATTTCACGCCGTGCGTCGGTGTCTTCAAAGAGTGCGTGGGCCTGCATAGGCAGACCAATAAAAAGCGCCGCCATAACGGCGGCGCATAACGCTTGATGGTTACGTTTCATAGTTGGGATCAATATACGATATCAGCGCGGCGGTTTTCTGCCCACGCTTCTTCTCCGCTACCAGTCGCCTTAGGTTTTTCTTTACCTAACGAGATGGCTTCCATTTGGTTGTCCGAAACGCCGAGTAATTGCAGTGCGCGACGAACGGCTTCTGAACGTTTTTGTCCTAACGCCAAGTTGTATTCGCTGCCACCACGCTCATCGGTATTACCTTGAATAATGATCTTGCGATCTTTGCGCGAGATCAGGTATTTCGCATGCGCTTCGATAACGGGTTTGTATTCATCTTTTACGACATAGCTATCGAGATCGAAATAGATGCTACGTTTGGCTAGGACGCTGGCTGGATCATCTAGCGGATCTTTGGACGTAGAGGCTGTGGTGTTTGCGTTTGAAGCTGCGCCGAGTCCTGGGTCGCCAGGGTAGGGAGGCAAGGTTGTTATTTGTGGCACAGGTTTGCCTGTGCGGTCTTCTACTGGCGCTGACCCGTCGAGTTTGACGGTTGAACAGGCAGACAGCAGCAGCAGAAGCGCAGCGACGATAGCGGCTTGTTTGCTAAATTGCATGTAATTCTCCCCTCGTGTGAAGTGACGCATTTAGTTATTTTGAAAACGGGCCCCAAGAGGGCTCGCGAATTTTTGAGGCTTTAGCCGATAAAGTGTATTTCGCCGTTCCATCGATCGATACGACGGTGAGTGACCCATGACCTGAGGCCTCGGTTGCAAACAAGATGTAACGACTATTTGGGGCGAAGCTGGGCGATTCATCATGCGACGTATCTGTTAGCCGTTGTTCTTGAGAAGTTATCAAATCAAGAACGTGCAATTGAAACTTGCCCTCGCGGCGCGAAATAAAAGCCAACATTTTACCGTCTGGCGAGACGGATGGGCTGATATTGTAGGTGCCACCATAGGTCAGTCGTTTTAGATCGGCGCCGTCAAGGTTCATTTTGTAAATTTGCGGGCCGCCGCTGCGATCGCTAGTGAAGTAGATGCTTTGTCCGTCAGGAGAGAAGCAGGGCTCGGTATCGATACCGTTTGACCGCGTGAGTTTTTTAACATCCGATCCATCGGCATTGATCAGATAAATTTGGGTTAAACCTTCGTGCGATAAAGCGATGGCAAGTTTTTTCCCATCCGGCGACCATGCTGGTGCGGAATTACTTCCTTTGAAATTGGCTGCAACGATACGGCGGCGATTGGCCAGATCTTGGACGTAGACCACAGGCTTTTTAAGTTCAAACGAGACGTAAGCTAATTTAGTACCGTCGGGTGACCAGGTGGGCGAGATGATGGGCTCGCTCGAGCGTAGGGCAACGAATGCGCTTTCACCATCGGAATCCGCCACTTCAAGTCTGTATTCACCAGCGGAGCGGCTGACATAGGCAATGCGAGTTGCAAAAGCGCCGCGAATACCGGTGAGCTTCTCAAAAATATCGTCAGCGATTTTGTGTGCAGCCAGACGCGCAAACTGCGGTTGGGTGCTGACGCTATGTACAGCAAGATCGACGGTACGAACGGTATCAGCGAGCTTGTAGCGCAATTCAATGCGGTCGTCAGAGTGTTTGACAACGCTACCAGTGACGAGAGCGTCGGCTCCTTTGGCTTTCCAACTAGCTAGATTAATCGGTGCTGTTTCACTGAGAATCTCAGAAGCCTCAATTATTTTGAAAAGACCGCTGCGCTGCAAATCGGCGCGAATGATTCCGCTGATAGAGTGACCCGTAAGCGGCTCATCGGCAAAGCTGGCGATACTGATCGGTATCTGATTAGCGCCGACTCCTGAAATGTCGACCTTGAGCTGTGCCTGCGAATAGGGCACGACCGCCAAAAGACTGGCGATGGCAATAAGCTTCAAGAAATATCTTTTCATCGCGTATCACTGTCCTTCAGTCGATGAGTGATGTTGATGTTTACAGGTACTTTGCCAGTCGATGGATCGGGTGGGAAAGGTGCCGATTTTTCAATCGCACGTTTTACCGCCTGATCAAACGCTGCTATCCCTGATGATTTAGTCATTTTGGGCTCATTACGAAGCCCACCATCAGGTTGCAGTTCAATAAGGAACTCGACCGCTGGATTGCCTGCAATATCGTTCTGCGGGAGGATTGTATGCGATTTTATTAATCCTGCCACCTTGCGAGCGTAGCTGTTGTCGCCGCGCGGCCCTTGTGATTTTTCAGCATCACCAGCCCCACCATCTCCGGCCATTTGATTTAGCCGTTGTATTTCTTCACGTCGTTTGCGCGCACGTTGTTCTGAGGCAGCGGCTTCTTCTTGTTTGCGCTGCTGTTCTTCAGCCAGTTTTTTCTTTTCTTCTGCGGCTGCTTCTTCTTTTTGTTTTTTATCTTCGGCGCGTTTTGTTTTTTCTAGTTCAGCTTGTTTTTTCTTTTCATTTTTTAGCTCTTCTTCAAGCGCTTTTTTCTCAGCGAGCTTTTCTTTTTTCAAGCGCTCAGCATCTTCTTTTTCTTGTTTGCGTTTTTTTTCTTTCTCAAGTGCGATGTCAGGCTCAGCAAGTTTTTGCTGTGCGGGTTCGGGCTGAACAACGGGTGCAGGAGGAGTTGGCGGCGTAATGGCAGCTACCGGCTTGGGTGGTTCTTGAATAGGTTGGGCTGTTGGAGGCGGTGGCGGTGGAGCGGCTTCTCGCGCTACCGGACTCCAGATTTCAGCTTCGACTTCTGTCGGTGTATCACTTTGCCAGGAAACACCAAACCACAAAAAAACCAGCAGCAAAAAATGCACCAGTGACGCGAGTGCCAGCGCTCTTCCACGGCCTGGTTCGGCCGGAATAAGGTAATGGCTGGTGGCGCTGTTCAAAACTTTCTCAGCGGGTAGAGAGACCGACTCGACCTATGCCGGTTTTGTTGGCCTGCGAAATAGTTTGTACTACTTCGTCGTATTTAATATCTTTGTCAGCCGATATCATTAGCGGCAGCTCAGGATATTTTTCATGCAGCTCTTTTAAGCGCATGCCAAGCTCTTCACGTTTGCTGGTTGTTTGTGTTTTTTTACCATGAATACCGACGGTGGCTGAACCGTCAGGTTTTAGTTCAATTTCTAAGTATTCGGTGGGTGGCTGATTTGATTTGCCTGCTTTGGGCAGGTTAATCATGCTGGGCGTTGATAAAGGCGCGACCACCATAAAAATAACCAGCAGCACCAACATCACGTCGATATAAGGAACGACGTTGATTTCTGCCTTGAATTTTCGAGTACGCCCACCGCGCAGGCTTGAGCTGTGTGCCATTAGCGAGCCTGTCGATTGAGAATGTTAGAAAACTCTTCGATGAAACTTTCGAAACGAATAGCTAATCTATCGATGTCGTGTGAATAGCGATTAAAAGCTACCACCGCGGGGATTGCAGCAAATAGACCAATGGCGGTGGCGACCAGCGCTTCAGCAATACCGGGGGCAACCGATGCTAATGTTGCCTGCTGCACATTCGCCAGACCGCGAAATGAATTCATGATGCCCCAGACTGTGCCAAATAAACCTATGTAAGGCGACACTGATCCGACTGAGGCTAGAAAAGCCAGATGGGATTCGAGCGCATCCATTTCACGCTGATAGGCTGCACGCATAGCGCGGCGTGCGCCATCTAATAAAGCACTGACATCAATATCTTTACCAGTGAAGGTTTGGCGGGCTTTGCGGTATTCCTCCATGCCAGCTTCGAAAATTCTTTCCAGTGCGCCTGATTGACCATTGCGTTGACGACGCCCCGAGGTGACGTCTTCATATAAATTGTTTAAATTGGCGCCCGACCAAAAGACGGTTTCAAATTCAGTGGTGCGTGCAATCGCATTGCGAATCGTGAACATCTTACGAAAGATGTAGGTCCAGCTCATCGCGGATACGAGCAATAGCAGCGCCATCACTAACTGCACCAGCAGCGATGCGTTGCTGATCATCCCGAAAAATGAAAGGTCTTGTGTAACAGTCATAGTGGTGTGAAGGAGGTTGGTTTAGTGTTTATGAGCGCCGTTTTATGGGTCAGAGGCGCGCTAATGGGATCGATTTTTTCTAGTATGGCTGAAGGTATCGGTGTCGGACGTAAGGAGACCGTATGAACGCATCCCACTCGGATATGGCCATCACACAGAAGCTCGCGCGTATCCTTATTTTGTCGCCAGGCTTCTTGGTAAAAATTCACCGAAGCTTTACCTAATTTTTCTACTTGAACACTGATCTCCAATTGATCATCTAGTTTCGCTGGCAAATGGTAATCGATGGTCGCATTTTTTACTACAAACATGACGTGTTCTTGTTCCGTGAGCAGCTGTTGGGCAATGCCAGCGCTACGCAGCCATTCCGAACGTGCGCGCTCAAAAAATTTTAAATAATTGGCGTAGTACACCACACCGCCGGTATCGGTATCTTCGTAATACACCCTTAGCGGCCAGCGGAACTCCAGAACCATTAGCTATTGCGCTTAATAGTGAAGGGCGCAAATCCTTGGCAGGTAGCCATCATTTCTATGCCGTTGATATTCACATGTGGCGGTAACGTGCTGACCCAATAGGCGGCTTCGGCGACATCACCGGCGTTGAGCGGCACGGTACCTTGGTAGACCTTAGCAGCGGCTTCGTCATTACCTTTGAAGCGCACATTAGAAAATTCAGTTCCACCAGCCAGCCCCGGGGCGATATTAGTGGCGCGCACACCAGTACCCACTAAATCGGCCCGTAGGTTTAAGGTAAATTGATCAACAAAAGCTTTGGTAGCGCCGTAAACGTTGCCGCCGGGATAGGGATAGGCACCGGCCACCGATCCAATATTGATGACGATGCCCGATCCGCGCGCCACCATGCGTGGCAATACGGCACGAGTCATTGTTACCAAGCCGCGGCAATTGGTGTCTATCATGTTGTCCCAGTCATCGAGATGGGCTTCATGCGCGGCCTCTAACCCTAAAGCAAGGCCGGCATTGTTAATCAACACGTCAATCGCTTGCCAGTCGGCGGGCAGGGCTGCTAAAGCATGGTCTATGGAGGGTTTACTGGTGACGTCAAGCTCGATCGGCAGTACGTTTTTACCCAGTTCGGCCGCTAGTGCAGAGAGACGATCGGTGCGTCGGGCTGCCGCGATGACACGGTGACCGTGGGAGGCAAATTTACGGGCCATTTCGGCGCCAAACCCAGAGCTTGCGCCAGTGATTAAAACGATCATCAGTTCCCTTTGTAAGAAAATTTTTTGAATGAACAGGAAACCGCCCCATTTTAGCCCAAACACCACACGCTACGGCGGGCTGTTCTTGCCCAAAAACCGGGTGTCCTCTAGAATTTCGTCACATTTTGTCGGGTGTGACAGCAGCCACGCATATCGTGAGCGATTCAGATTGCGGGCTTTCACCCAAATGCGCCCGAGCTCTTCAGCCGTATTTCACTCGTAGGGCTGGTCGGCCTGAAGGACCTTGATTAAGGCTGCAACTGTTCCTTCGGCTGTTACCTCATTCGATTTAGCCCTACAACATTCCTCATGATTGGAGTTGCATAATGTTTTCTAGAGATCATACGATCGCTCACACTGACCCAGAACTATGGTCAGCCATCCAGAAAGAAAACCAGCGTCAGCAAGATCACATCGAGCTGATTGCCTCTGAAAACTACGCATCACCTGCTGTCATGGAAGCGCAGGGATCACAGCTAACCAACAAATACGCTGAGGGATATCCGGGTAAACGCTATTACGGCGGTTGCGAATTTGTCGATATTGCTGAATCCTTGGCGATAGAGCGACTGAAAAAACTTTACGGCGCTAATTTTGCCAATGTGCAGGCGAATTCTGGCTCGCAAGCGAACCAAGCCGTTTTTCTGGCCTTGCTAAATCCAGGCGACACCATCATGGGCATGTCCTTAGCCGAAGGCGGCCATTTAACGCACGGTATGGCGCTAAATTTGTCGGGCAAATGGTTCAATGTGATTTCGTACGGTCTGAATGACAAAGAAGAGATTGACTATGCGCAAATGGAAAAACTAGCGCACGAAAAAAAGCCTAAGTTAATTATCGCCGGTGCTTCGGCGTATTCACTTCGCATCGACTGGGAATTTTTTGCCAAAGTAGCTAAAGATATTGGTGCTTACCTGTTGGTAGATATGGCGCATTACTCGGGGCTGATTGCCGGGGGCGTGTACCCCAATCCGATTAAGCATGCGCACATTGTGACATCGACCACCCACAAAAGCTTGCGTGGTCCGCGTGGCGGCATTATTTTGATGAACGACGAAGACATCGCCAAAAAAATTAATAGCGCTATTTTCCCTGGTTTGCAGGGTGGTCCGTTAATGCATGTGATTGCCGCTAAAGCGGTGGCTTTTCAAGAGGCGCTTACGCCTGAGTTCAAGTCGTACCAAGAGCAAGTAATAAAAAATGCCGATGCGCTGGCCAAATCGCTGATACAACGCGGATTACGAATAGTGTCAGGACGTACCGAGTCGCATGTAATGCTGGTTGATCTGCGAGCTAAAAAATTGACCGGCAAAGAAGCGGAAGCCGTACTTGGTTTAGCGCACATCACCTGCAATAAAAATGGGATTCCTAATGATCCGGAAAAACCGTTTGTAACTTCCGGTATTCGCTTGGGTAGTCCAGCGATGACGACGCGTGGTTTTGGTGTGGCCGAAGCGACTAAGGTCGGACAGCTGATTGCCGATGTGCTGGATAACCCGCATGATGACGCCAATCTTGCGCGTGTGAGAGCAGAGGTTAAGAAATTGACTGACGCATTCCCTGTGTATCACGCTTGATTGTTTAAGGAGACTGTCCCCGTGCGTTGTCCCTATTGCCAGAATGAAGATTTACAAGTTCTAGATACCCGGGCGTCGGATGAAGGGGACAGTATCCGTCGCCGTCGTCGTTGCAATGATTGCGACAAACGTTTTACGACGTTTGAGCGGATTGAGTTGGCGATGCCTGTTATCGTCAAAAAGAACGGTAGTCGCACGGAATTTGAGCCAGCCAAACTCCGTGCAAGTTTGATGCTTGCGCTTAGAAAACGTCCTGTGTCAGCCGATGCCGTGGATACGGCGATTCATCGCATCGAAGAAAAATTACTTTCTTCGGGTGAGCGAGAAATTTTGTCGGGCCAAATTGGTGAGCTAGTGATGCGCGAATTAAAGCGCTTGGACAAAATAGCCTATATTCGGTTTGCTTCGGTCTATCGTAGTTTTGAAGATGTGGCCGAATTCAGAGATGCGATTGATGAGGTTGATCTGGAACGCGCCGCGGCCAATAAACGTAAAGATTCACTTCCTAAGTAATTGCTTTAACTCTTCAACCGCTACAAAATATTCCCCCCAAAAATTATTGGTGACCGAACCAATAGTCAAAAAATGCATATAGCGGCTGAGTTTTTTAGAAATAAACTAACTTAGCTTGTGCCGCGATTTCTATCAGATCACATTCCTGATTTGATTTTTTCCCCCTTGCCTGTGATCGGTCAACACTACGCGATAGGTTTCGCTCTCGTGGAAGTCATGGTCTCCTTGGTCGTGGTCACCACGAGTACGTTGGCTATGGCATTTATCAGCAGTCATGCGCAGGTCGCCATTCGTGTTGCAGTAAAGGAGCATGTGGGCAGGCGTCTTGGCGTAGAGATGGCCACTTGGCTAAGGGCGGGTGGAGCGCAGTCGCTGTCTGGCTCATCGACGAATCTTTTGCAGCGTGTTCAAAACTTAGCTGCTCCGTTGGATTGTTATAAGGCAGCTTGCACCGCAAGCGATGCAGCTGATTTTTACTTATGGCATTGGCGACGGCGCTTGGTATCGGATCTGCCCGGTGCGCGTGTTGTGCTGTGTCGCGATGGTAGAGCGAGGGACTCGACAGTATTTGAATGGCCGTGTCCTTCAGTGGAGGATGACTCATCACCTTGGGTACTCAAACTGGGATGGCCAGATCGTCGCGGTGCGGTCAATTTTTATCCTTCGATTGTGCTCAACGTAGGCTCCATTCCATGAGAAAGCATGGGCAGGGCATAGCAATGCTGGATATGTTGATTGCTATCGGTCTGGGCTTAGTCATTTTGCTGCCACTTGCCCGAGTTGTACGAGCAGCGGTGATAACGCATTTTAGGCAGGAACAAATTTTTATCATCGAGCAAGATGCCTATTTCCTGCTCGATCACATGGCACGCGCTATACAGCAAGCCGGTCATAACGATCCACTCGATCTGGCAGACGATTCTGCAATTGCGTTACGTGGCCTGGACAATGCCATCATTAGCGGGACTGCAGAAGATAGTAGCGTGACGACGGGTTCAGGGTTTCATGGGAGTGATGTACTTGCGATTCATTTTTCAGCCTCGAGTCTGGATAGCAAAATGATTTTGCATAATTGCGCAGGATTGGCTGTGGCTCCCACGTCGCTCGATGGAATCGATCGTGGATGGAGTATTTTTTATCTAGTCCGAGGCACGAATGGCACTGGAGATTTTCGCTGTAAATATCGCGGGACCGATCAATGGGATTCGCAATCGCTGGCAAGTGGAGTTCTCACGCTTCAATTTCTTTATGGCTTAGATACCGACAACGACGGTTTGCCGAATCAGTTTCTTAATGCTGCGACGATTAACCAAAAAGAAAGTGCCACCGGTCAATTTGAAGGCAGTGTCTGGCGGCATATCGTTGCAGTTCATATCGCGTTAGTTATGCAGGCGTCGGCAGACTTAGTTGACCAATCTCCACCTGATACGCTCGATCTCTTTGGTAGTTTTTATTCGGATGCCTATGCCTTGACAGATCAGGGTACTCATTTTTCTTTGTCGGATTTTCCATCCATACAGAGAAAACGTTTGAGTCGAGTATTTGATAGGTTAGTTTTTTTACGTAATCACGCCCTACTGAATCAACAAACTGGGCCGCAACAAAGCGAACGTAATCAGTAGCCGACTTTCTTCTTTGCGTGACGATGACAAATCAATCGACAAAGATTTCTTGGGGGTGCCATGGCCGTCGTGGCTTTACTTTGCTGCCTTGCATTGTGTTGACGTCAATTTTGCTGGTGATGTCACTAGCCACGCTTCGGATAGGACATGATTTTCGAACGCTCACTGCAGGCAATGTCGATCGATTGATTGCCAGTGAAGCTGCAGAGGCGGCATTACACGATGCGCATCAACATCTGACTATGATGGATGATCCACTGTCATTAATGAGTAACGACGTGGTGTATGAATTTGGCAGCGTAACTGGAGATAACTTTCCCTCGGGCGGTCGAATGCAATCGAAATTACCTCCCGAGTATCAGTTTGAAATGGTTAGCGCCTTTCGGTATGCAGGTATTGTTCGAATTACAGCAACAGGTCGTGGCTTGTTTGCGACGACGCGATTTGTTGCTCAGGCTGATTACGCCATTCAGTTGTGTCCGGAAGATTTAACGGATCCGTGTGAACGACGGCTACGCCAACTCGCTTGGAGAGAGAGGTTAGATGACTAAGCACGTTCTAACCAATGGATATGGCCAGCGATTTTTTTGTCTGAATCGACTGGATCCACGATCAGGGTTTAGCATGATCGAATATCTCGCGACGCTTGTGATCGCAGCGATTCTGTTATTGATGACATCGTCCAATTTTCGACCTGTGATTGATCGATCACGTGTTACCGCGGCGATGAGTGAGTTTCACACAGCTATATTGCTGGCACGAGCTGAGGCTATGCGGCGACAGACTCGTATTGATGTGATTCCCTTAGATTCTAAGGATTGGAGCAAAGGATGGTTGGTGCTGATTGACGTAAACAATAATCAGCAATTGGATGCGGGCGATGTACTACTGCATCACAGTCAGTCTGAAACTAAGGGGTTGGCCGTAGAAGCTAAGCTGCGTGATAGTAAAAAATCCTACCTTGCCTTTGATACGAGTGGACGTCCGCGTAGCGCAGCCAGTAGCCAAATTCCGCAAATCGGGTCATTCATTTTTGCAGTCAGTGCTCAGCGTCTTAAGATCATTATTAGTTTTTTAGGCCGTGTTCGCGTATGCGATCCCGATAAAGACAGCGCCACTTGTTAAAATGATGAATCTTCCGCATCCGCGGCTTGTTCATCCCCTTTTTTTGCACACCCTGAATTCGCAATCACGTGAAAATTTCTAATGACATCGAAGCCATGCAGCTCGCCCTAAAGCAGGCGGAGCTGGGTCTTTTCATCACCAGCCCAAATCCGCGGGTTGGTTGCGTGATCGTTAAAGAGGGTGTCGTGATAGCTCAAGGTCATACGCAGCCGGCGGGTCAGGCACATGCGGAAGTTGCGGCACTGCGTGATGCGGCATCGCGTGGAGTCGATGTGAGCGGCGCAACGGTGTATGTAACGCTTGAGCCGTGTAGCCATCATGGGCGAACCCCGCCGTGCACGGACGCGCTGATTCAAGCAGGTGTCGGTCGTGTGGTTGCCGCCATTGACGATCCGAATCCCATGGTTGCAGGTCAGGGGCTGGCACGACTAAGCGCAGCAGGAATACTCACCGAGGTTGGAGTGTTGGCTGATCAGGCGCGAGAAATGAATATCGGTTTTTTTTCGCGCATGCAGCGTGGCCGGCCTTGGGTGCGTATGAAAATCGCCGCTAGCCTTGATGGGGGAACCGCGCTGCTGAATGGGGTCAGTCAATGGATTACCTCAGAGCCTGCACGTGCTGATGGTCATGCTTGGCGTGCACGTGCTTGCGCCATTCTCACTGGCATGGGTACGGTTGAGCAAGATGATCCTCAGTTAACCGTGCGTGCAGTAAGCACGTCACGTCAGCCGCGACGAATTGTGCTGGATAGTCAGTTGCAGATCAGTTCTTCAGCTCGCGTACTGGAAGGTGGTGGTACATGGATAGTCAGCGCGCAGCGTGATGATGTGCGCGAAGCTGAATTGACTGCGCGTGGTGCAGAGATTATTCATTTGCCTTCGAATGCGGGTAAGGTCGATTTACATGCGCTGATGCAGGAATTAGGAAAGCGCGAAATTAATGAGTTGCATGTAGAAGCAGGATTCAAATTAAATGGTTCGTTATTGCGTGCGGGCTGCGTTGATGAATTGCTGATTTATATGGCGCCTTGTTTATTAGGTCCAGCGCAGGGGATCGCCAACTTACCTGAGTTGAGCGAGTTATCGTCGCGTATACATTGTCACTTTCATGATGTGCGTTCTATCGGTGATGATTTGCGTCTGCTCGTTCGTATGTCTTAATTATTTAAAAAATTTTCAGCCGGATAAAACTACATTATGTTTACAGGAATTGTTGCAGCAGTAGGCCAGATTAAGAAGATCGAACCGTTTGATAATAACGGCGGCGTGCGCCTGCAGATCGATAGCGGTGGTTTGCCTATGGACGATGTGGCTATCGGTGATTCGATTGCGATCAATGGCGCCTGTATGACGGTGACGCAAAAAACTGCTCAGGGTTTCTGCGTCGATGTTTCGCGTGAAAGTTTGAATTGCACAGCAGGATTAGATGCTGAGGGCGAAGTCAATTTAGAAAAAGCACTCACGCTGGCTGAGCGCCTCGGAGGTCATCTGGTGTCAGGGCATGTGGATGGTTTGGGTATAGTTACGCATTTTGCTGCGGTCGCAGAGTCCTGGCGTTTGGATGTATTGGCTCCGCAAGCGCTGGCAAAGTACTTCGCCTACAAGGGCTCCGTTGTGGTTAATGGCGTCTCGCTCACCGTTAATAGCGTGCTCGATAGCCAGCAAGGCTGCACCCTCTCAATCAATCTCATACCGCATACCATTAGCGTTACTACCCTCAAGCATTTGAAGGTGGGCAGCCGAGTGAACCTTGAGGTTGATTTGATTGCGCGCTATGTGGAACGCATGCTGAGTTCTGAAATGTTGTCAAAAAAAGTTTAAATTCTTTGGGGTGGCCTGCGACTACCTTGCGAGATTGGTGACGGCTCGCTGGCGAAATCCTATAAAATGGCGAGCCGTTCGAGAGTCGCCTTCATGTCCATATCCAGTACCAAAGAGATCATTGCTGAGCTACGTGCCGGCCGCATGGTCATCCTCGTTGACGAGGAAGACCGTGAAAACGAGGGCGACCTTGTTTTAGCTGCCGAGTTCGTGACACCTGAAGCCATTAACTTCATGGCCAGACATGGTCGCGGTTTAATTTGCTTGACCCTGACCGAGGAACGCTGCGATCAGCTGAACCTGCCGTTGATGACATCGCGCAATGGCACTTCTTACGGAACCAACTTCACCGTATCGATTGAGGCGGCTGAGGGCGTCACCACAGGGATTTCTGCTGCTGATCGTTCTAAAACCATAGAAGTGGCGGTCGCTCGTCATGCCAAGTCGTCTGACATTGTGCAGCCAGGCCATGTGTTTCCTTTGCGCGCACAGCGCGGTGGCGTGCTTATGCGTGCAGGTCATACCGAGGCAGGTTGCGATTTATCTGAGCTTGCGGGTTTGACGCCAGCGGCGGTCATTTGCGAAATACTTAAGGATGACGGCAGCATGGCGCGCTTGCCTGACCTGATGGAATTCGCGCGCGAGCATCAATTAAAAATCGGTACGATTGCCGATCTGATTCATTACCGAAGTCAGACAGAAAGTATTGTGGAGCGTGTTGCTGAGCGCAGCATGCAAACCTCGTACGGTCAATTTCATGCGATTGCGTTTCGCGATACGCCAAGCCGAGGTGCTCATCTGGCGTTGGTCCATGGTGACATTAGCCCTGATAAAGAAACGCTGGTTCGGGTACACCAACCGGTGTCAATACTGGATTTGCTCGACACCGAAGCGACCACGCATTCATGGAATATCGCCACAGCTATGCAGGCCATACAGCGGGCTGAGCGCGGCGTGATTGTATTGCTCAATTGTGAGGAGTCGGCTGAGCAGATGTTTGCGCAGTTCAATGCGCTGTGCCAACCACAACCGACCAAGCCAACGCGTACCGAGCGTATGGATTTGCGCACCTATGGCATTGGCGCACAAATTTTGCGACAGTTAGGTGTGGCACGAATGAAGTTGCTAGCTAATCCCCGCAAAATGCCTTCAATGGCGGGTTTCAATCTGGAAGTGACTGGCTATCAGGCCAGTCCTGAACTCTGAAGCAGGAGGCGATATGAGTATAGGAATTTACGAATCGAATTTTGATGGCGAGGGTTTACGCATCGGCATCGTTCAGGCGCGTTTTAATGAAGACGTTTGTCATGGCTTGCGCTCAGCGTGTTTGGCTGAATTAAAACAACTCGGCGTTCAAGATGACGATGTCTTGCTAGTCACTGTGCCAGGCGCGCTTGAGATACCTTTAGCTTTGCAGAAGATGGCCGAGTCGGCACAGTTCGATGCGTTGATTGCGCTGGGTGCTGTAATTCGTGGTGAAACCTATCACTTCGAATTAGTCGCTAATGAATCGGGCCGGGGTATTTCCAACATTGGTAAAGAGTTTGGAATACCCGTAGCGAATGCCGTTTTAACGACTGAAGATGACGAACAAGCCGAAGCGCGTATGTCAGAAAAAGGGACAGATGCAGCACGAGTGGCGGTTGAAATGGCCAATCTAGTGATGGTCTTGGATGAACTGGCTGATGAAGCCGGTGATGATTAAGTGAAATATGACCCTCAAATCTATACACGCTAATCCGAATAAAAATCGTACGCCACGTCATCGTGCGCGCGAATTTGCGCTTCAGGGTCTTTATCAGTGGCTGATCAATCGCGATGATGCCGGAGTGATTGACGCGCACATCCGCAATGCGTTTGGTTTTGAAAAAGCTGATGCCGAGCATTTTGATGTGCTCTTGCACGGCACCATCCGTGATGTGGATCTTCTGCGGGCAGAAATTAGTCCATTGATTGATCGCTCTATTGATCAGCTATCACCGATTGAACACGCTGCTTTATTGATTGGTGCGTTTGAACTCAAGCATCACATCGAAATTCCCTACAAAGTAGTGATCAATGAAGCCGTTGAACTCACTAAATCATTTGGTGGTATCGATGGTCACAAATACGTGAACGGCGTGTTGGATAAACTCGCTGGTAGTTTGCGTGCCACCGAGATTGCTGCAGGTCGTTGACCTCAGCTTTCCAGTCTGACTTTTGCTATGAATTTCACTCTCGCACATCGCCTGCAAGAGATAGCACCATTTCGTGTAATGGAAGTGATCAAGCGTGCTGCTGAATTAGAGCAGGCGGGTCGTTCCGTTATTCACATGGGCATAGGCGAGCCAGATTTTCCAACCGCTGAACCCGTACTTAAGGCAGCCGCGCGCGCAATGGAAGAGGGTGCCATGCGCTACACCTCGGCGATGGGACTGCCTACGTTGCGGCAAGCCGTGTCTGATCATTATCGCGATAAATTTGGGCTAGATGTGCCAGCCTCACGCATAGTTATAACTGCAGGTGCATCCGGTGCGTTGCTGTTGGCGTGCGCGGCACTGGTAGAGCGCGATAGTGAAGTGTTGATGCCCGACCCTAGTTATCCCTGCAATCGACACTTCGTTGCTGCATTTGAAGGGCGTGCAAAATTAATCCCCAGTGGTCCGGCAGAGCGTTTTCAGCTAACTGCGGATCAGGTCGCATCTCATTGGGGTCCTCACACAACAGGCGTGTTACTAGCATCACCTTCGAATCCCACCGGTACATCGATTGCGGCGGACGAATTGGCCCGCATTGTTGAGGTGGTTCGCGCGAAAGGTGGATTTACCCTAGTGGATGAAATCTATCAAGGCTTGAGCTATGACTCACCCCCAGAATCAGCGCTAGCCCTAGGTGATGATGTCATTGTGATTAATAGCTTTTCAAAATACTTCAACATGACAGGATGGCGCCTAGGTTGGTTAGTGGTACCACCACAGATGCTGTCTGCGATTGAGAAGCTGTCGCAAAATATGTTTATCTGTGCTTCCAGTGTGGCGCAGCACGCAGCCTTAGCGTGTTTTAGTTCCGAGGCAAGTGCGATCTATGAGTCGCGTAAGGCTGAATTTCAACGTCGTCGTGATTTCATTGTGCCGGCGCTGAAAAAACTACAGTTCGACATTCCAGTGTTACCAGACGGCGCGTTTTATGTTTATGCCGATTGCACTCATTGGAGCGATAACGCAGAAAAGCTAGCTAGCGATATTTTAGAAAGCACCGGCGTTGTGTTGGTGCCGGGTGCAGATTTTGGTACCCATTCAGCGCAGCGTTACATCCGTGTATCGTATGCGACCTCAATGGACAATCTGGTCGAGGCGGTGCGTCGACTTACTGAATTTTTTCGAAACCGCCATTCCTTGGATTGATAACGAACCGTCTTTACTCAATGAATCCCACCCCACCGTTCCATAAATAAAAACTAAAGGAGATGACTATGAAACCTAACTTTGTAAAACGTATCGGTCTGGTTAAGAAACGCAAAGACCTGAGCTACGAACAATTCGTCGATCATTGGCTGAATGTGCATGCTGAGTTGTGTAAGAAGCTGCCGAATATGCACCGTTACTCGGTCAACCTAGTAGCGCGCGAACAAGTGGCCGCCTTTGGCTACGATGGTTTTTCTGAGTTGTGGTTTGATTCAGAGGAGTCACTCAAGGCATCACTCGGAAGTCCGGAAGGGAAAACCTTGTTAGCCGATCTGCCGAACTTCACCGACAGCATTCATCCATTGGTGGTGGAAGACTATTTGATGCTGGACTAATACGTTGTTCATGGGCTGAAGTTTCTCTTTAGCGGCATAAAAAAACCCCGTCTAAGTAACGGGGTTTTTTATTTACTGAAAGAGTCAGTCTCGACTCTTTTTGAATATCGCTTTTTTTATCAGGCGGGCTCGTCCACATGCATGCGGATAGGCGCTGATTCTTCCAGTGCTTTGGCTTCGCGTAGGCCATCAGTTTCCGGCGCAGGTGCCTGTGGTGTAAACGTTGGTACGCGCTTGCCACTGGCTACGGCCTGTAGTCGCGAGTATTCAGCTAACACCTTGGCAGCATAGCCACCATCCGATTCCAAGTTGCCAGCACCGACATACAGCTTCAAGCCAGCTTCCACCGAGCCCGAGCGGCGGATCAAATCTTTTAGAATCTGAGCACCCACCTGAATGTTAGCCACAGGATTCAACACCGATTTACTGCCGCCATGGTCATAAAATTTCGTTTGATGAACCTTGGCCATGACTTGCATCAGACCTTGAGCGCCAACGGAACTCTCTGCAAAAGGATTGAAACGGGATTCAATCGCCATAACAGAGAGCACTAGCAGCGGATCAAGTTTGACTTCGTGTGCTGAGCTATACGCAGTTTCTACCAGCATCTTGCTGGCCGACTGAGCGATACGATACCGCTTCGCGATCCAGTTGATGACGTAGACCTGCTCTTTTGCTGATGCAGAATTGGCAGGTGAGTCGCTGGCTGATAGTGCTGCATCTGCGGCGTTGTTCTGAAACTGAGCAACGTCTACATAGCCGAGTTCACGCGATTGACTCTCATAACTGTATTCATCCCAAAAAGGGGAGAGTACTTTGATACGATCGGTCAGCTCTGGCCTGAAAAACATCAGGGTCATGGCTGCGATCGAGGCCAAACCCAGCAACGTTAATGCGTTGTGAGCTTTAGAAGCCAGGCTGCTGCTGATACTGCCGAGTTGCTGCATCCATTTATCTGCACTGACCAACGCTGCTACTTTGTGTCGAGTATTCATATTACCTCCTGAATCTTCGCGGCCCTCAAAGCGCCTGGCAAAACCTACCTGGTGTCTTCCCTGCGATGCTGCAATCTCCGTTGCTAGCATGGCAAGTCGCCAGTTATGTTTTGTCAGGCACTCTGAGATGAGGCCAATTGCAAGCGTGCTTCGTGCTTCAATTCACCGCGAGACAAAAAAATCATTTGCAGCCAAACTGCAGGCCTTGCAAATGTCGGTGTTGCTTTAGTACGCGCCGCTTTGGGTGCGAAAGCAATCTTTTGTGGGGCTTACATTGAACCGAACAAATTTGAACGATTCCCCCTGGTTGCGGGACAGCTTTACTTCCCCCTCTGGTCTGGATCGCTCCAGCCGCTGTCCTTTAAAATTTTGCGGATTGTATGGTTGCGTTTATATCGAGTCAATACTGAATAAAAGAAAATCTATAACTATAAGTTATGACATTTTATGTATTAACTAGCAATTACCCATAAAATCAGCTACTTAGAATAATTAGCTAAGCATCTACATACCACTTTGAAAAAACTCAAAAACTGATGAAATATTCTGATCTGAGAGATTTTATTGCCAAGCTGAAACAATCTGGTGACTTGGTCGAGATTGATGTTCCTGTCTCTCCGAATCTGGAAATGACAGAGCTGTGCGATCGAACGCTGCGTGCAGGCGGCCCGGCCCTTTTGTTTAATCAACCCACCGGCCACACGATTCCAGTCTTGGGTAATTTATTTGGAACACCCAAGCGGGTAGCCATGGGCATGGGAGCCAGTGATGTCGGCGAGTTAAGGCGCATCGGGCACCTGTTAGCTAGGCTCAAAGAGCCTGAGCCCCCAAAAGGCTTTCGTGATGTGCTGGGTCTGGGCTCACTCGTTAAGTCCGTCTGGGACATGGCGCCTAAGGAACTGAGTTCGGCGCCTTGCCAAGAGATAGTGTGGGAGGGGGCGGATGTCGATTTGTCGCGCCTACCTATTCAACACTGTTGGCCGGGCGATATTGCTCCTCTAATTACATGGGGTCTGGTTATTACTAGAGGCCCTAATAAGAAGCGTCAAAATCTTGGTATCTATCGCCAGCAAGTCCTGGGTCGCAATAAGCTCATCATGCGTTGGCTGGCTCATCGGGGTGGGGCGCAGGATTTCCGCGAACATTGCCTGACCAATCCTGGCAAACCCTACCCAATAGCCGTGGCACTGGGCGCAGACCCCGCCACTATATTAGGAGCCGTTACTCCAGTGCCCGACAGTTTGTCGGAATATCAGTTTGCTGGCTTATTGCGCGGCAGTCGGACCGAGTTGGTCAAAGCGATAGGCAGCGAGTTACGTGTGCCAGCCTCGGCTGAGATTGTTTTAGAGGGGCATATTTACCCAGAGACTGATTCAGAGCGTATCGTGCCCGATGGCGTATCGCCACCACCGAATACCGGTTTTGAACATGCGCTCGAAGGTCCCTTTGGTGACCATACGGGTTATTACAATGAGCAGGATTGGTTTCCGGTGTTTACGGTCGATCGCATTACGATGCGACGCAACCCTATTTATCACTCGACCTACACTGGTAAACCACCGGATGAGCCTGCGGTGCTCGGTGTGGCATTGAATGAAGTGTTCGTGCCGCTTTTACAAAAGCAGTTTTCCGAGATTACCGACTTTTACTTACCGCCCGAGGGCTGCAGTTACCGCATGGCGGTGGTACAGATAAAAAAATCCTATCCGGGCCATGCCAAGCGTGTGATGTTCGGCGTGTGGAGTTTTTTGCGGCAGTTCATGTATACCAAGTTTATTGTGGTGGTGGATGATGATGTCGATATACGCGACTGGAAAGAAGTGATCTGGGCCATAACTACGCGCGTTGATCCTATACGTGACACCACACTCGTTGATAACACGCCGATCGATTATCTTGATTTTGCGTCGCCGGTGAGTGGCTTAGGTAGCAAAATGGGCATCGATGCCACCAACAAGTGGCCCGGTGAGACGTCGCGTGAATGGGGGCGCACGATTGCAATGGATGCAGAAGTGAAATCGCGCGTTGATGCTATATGGCAGGGCTTGAATCTGGGTTGATACTTATTCAGATAGTCGCCTCACCTGCGTTTTTGAGTGAGTGATTGCTGATAGAATCGAGCCCGGCGGGCCCCTGCGCATTGTGGCATGGTCAACCTGGTCAGGTCGGGAACGAAGCAGCCACAGCCATATACTGCAAGTGCCGCAGACAAGGCTCGCCTTTATCGTCCTGTATTCTTCCTGCGCATAGCCCACCCTCGGGTAAAATGACGCACTTGAACTTCACAGTGCCGTCTATGTCTTATCAGGTTCTCGCCCGCAAATACCGTCCCAAAAATTTCGACAGCCTGGTTGGGCAGGATCACGTGGTTCGTGCGCTCACGCACGCGCTTGAAAACAAGCGTTTGCATCACGCCTATCTATTTACAGGGACACGCGGTGTAGGTAAGACCACGCTGTCACGTATTCTTGCCAAATCGCTGAATTGTCAGGGTGTCGATGGGCAAGGCGATATCACTGCTCATCCCTGTGGCCGTTGCGATGCCTGTACGTCGATTGATGCCGGCCGCTTCGTTGATTACATCGAAATGGATGCTGCATCGAATCGCGGCGTCGATGAGATGGCGCAGCTGTTAGAGCAAGCTATTTATGCTCCGTCCAATGCGCGCTTCAAGGTCTACATGATCGATGAAGTCCACATGCTCACCAGCCACGCATTCAATGCGATGCTAAAGACGCTCGAAGAGCCTCCTGAGCATGTGAAGTTCATATTGGCGACCACTGATCCACAAAAAATTCCGGTGACTGTGCTGTCACGCTGTCTGCAATTTAATCTTAAACAAATGCCGCCTGGGCATATTGTTTCGCATTTAGAAAATATTCTTGCGCAAGAGCAGATTAGTTTCGATACGCCCGCTTTACGCTTGCTCGCGCAAGGAGCGCAAGGTTCTATGCGCGATGCTTTGTCATTAACTGATCAAGCGATTGCGTACTCGGCGGGTAAGGTCACGCTCGAGGCCGTGCAAGGCATGTTGGGCGCTTTAGATCACACGTACTTAGTAAGGCTGATGGATGCGCTGGCCGCTCAAGACGGCGCATCATTACTCGCAGTGGCTGACGATATGGCTGCGCGTAGTCTTTCATGGAGTGCCGCGCTTCAAGATTTGGGCACGCTATTAAATCGCATCGCGATTGCACAAGCTGTACCTGCTGCGTTACCCGATGATTTGCCTGAACTGGAAGATATACAGCGCTTAGCTGCGCAGTTCTCGGCAGAAGATGTCCAACTGTTTTATCAAATTGTGGTTCATGGACGCCAAGAGTTGGGGCTCGCGCCGGATGAATATGCGGGCTTCACCATGACCTTGTTGCGGATGCTGGCGTTTACTCCGCTGTATTCCGGCGGCGATAACAAGCCCCAGTCTATGCCTGCCTCAGCAAAATCGGTTGCGGCATTAGCAAAAACATCGACTGCTGCAAAAGCTTCAATTCCAGCGGCAGCAACAGTCGTGGTTTCAAAGGTAAACGATAGTTCAGCTCCCGCTGGTACTAAAGCGCCTAGCCCTGCGATGGCTGCATTAGCAGCAGCACGCGGCGGAAAAACATCGAAGTTATCGGGCGAGCTTGCATCCGATCCTATCTCGCCACCTTTTCCCGTAACGTCAGATTCGCGCGTTTCTTCTGCTACACATTCTCAAAAAAAAACTGAACTGAATTCAGCACCAGTAAAGACGATTGTTGATGAGGTCGTCGAGCAGAGTGCAGTGCCAATCAATGTCACAGTATCATCATCGCTGACAGCAACGATGGCGACCACGAATGCGACGACAGCGATCGATTGGCCCGTAATAGTGACAAAACTAGAGCTACGCGGTGTGGCTCACCAGTTAGCAACACAAAGCGAGTTGTTGCGTGTGCATGAAGATGATGTCGTCATTAAAATCGACTTGCGAATTCCAGTTGACACCTTGCTATCAGCGGGAAGTACTGAAAAGCTCGCGACCGCCTTGACGGGCTATCTACACAAAAAAGTGTCGATTACGACCGAGATCGGTGTGGTGCGCCAGACCGCACACGCGGCCACTCTGGCTGAGCAGGCAGATCGTTTGCAGCAAGCTGAGCAAACCTTAGAAAGCGATCCCTTTGTACAAACCTTAAAGCGCGAATTCGGTGCGACGATTGTGCCCGGATCTGTACGACCGATTTTATTTGATTAAATGAGGAGTTCACCATGATGAAGGGCCAACTTGCCGGTCTGATGAAACAGGCGCAGGCCATGCAAGACAACATGAAAAAGATGCAGGACCAACTCGCGATGATAGAAGTCGAAGGTCAGGCTGGTGCAGGAATGGTTAAAGTATTGATGACCTGTAAAAACGATGTGAAGCGCGTATCGATTGATCCTTCGCTATTGGGTGATGATAAAGATATGTTGGAAGATTTAGTTGCAGCGGCATTTAATGATGCCGTTCGCAAGGCTGAAGCGACCACTAATGAAAAAATGTCGGGCATGACGGCGGGGTTGCCTTTGCCTCCCGGCTTTAAGCTGCCGTTCTAAAAGCGCTGGCGAGTGAAAATTTCCTCTAGCCTTGATTTTTTGAGTGATGCATTGCGTCGCTTGCCAGGTGTCGGTCCAAAGTCTGCACAAAGAATTGCCTATCACCTCATGCAGCATGATCGTGAGGGAGCAGCACAACTAGCGCGCGCACTAACGCAAGCGGTTGATCGCGTTCATCACTGCGCACTGTGCAATACCTTTACTGAAAGCGACGTCTGCGAAACCTGTCTGGATGCTGATCGCGATGCCGGTTTGTTGTGCGTCGTTGAGACACCAGCAGATCAGTTGATGATTGAGCAGACTATGACGTACAAAGGTTTGTATTTTGTATTGATGGGTCGTCTTTCTCCACTCGATGGTATCGGGCCAAAAGATTTGCACCTCGATAGGCTGGTTAGTCGTGCGACGGACGGTGTTGTGACTGAAGTTGTACTAGCAACTAACTTCACCAACGAAGGTGAAGCGACCGCGCATTACATTAGTGAGACCTTAAAACAACGTGGACTGAGCGTAAGTCGCATTGCGCGTGGGGTACCCGTAGGTGGCGAGCTTGAGTTTGTCGATGCAGGAACTATTGCGCGCGCCATGCTAGACAGGCGCAGCACGTAAACAACTATCTTCAAATACTTTTTCCGAGCTTATGATGAATAAAAAAAATAAAGAATCAGCTTCGGTAGGACCCATGGCAGGAATAAAAGTACTCGAATTGGGTACTTTAATTGCCGGCCCTTTTTGTGCACGTATGTTGGCTGAGTTTGGTGCGGAGGTCATTAAAATCGAAGCGCCGGGTGAGGGCGATCCGATTCGTAAATGGCGTGTACTGAAAGATGGAAATTCGCTCTGGTGGTACGTCCAGAGTCGAAATAAAAAAAGTATTACTCTCAATATGAAGGACAAGCGTGCGCAAGAAATTGCACAACGTCTGGCGTTGGACGCCGACATTATTATTGAAAATTATCGACCTGGTGTGCTTGAGAAATGGAATCTCGGTTTCGATCAATTAAAAGTGATTAATCCTGCTGCGATCATGGTGCGTTTGTCGGGTTATGGGCAGACAGGACCCTTGCGTGATGCACCGGGCTTTGGCGCGATTGGTGAATCGATGGGTGGTTTGCGCTATGTGTCGGGTCATCCTGATCGGCCGCCGGTTCGTATTGGTATTTCTATTGGTGATTCGGTCGCCTCTTTGCATGGTGCCATTGGTGCGTTGATGGCCTTACGTCATCGTGATGCAACCGGCGGTCGCTGGAATGGAAAATCTGGCACAGAGTGCGTAGCAGGGCAAGGTCAGATGGTTGATGTGGCTTTGTATGAAGCGGTATTCAACATGATGGAGTCGCTGGTGCCAGAGTATGATCACGCGGGTGTAGTGCGTGAGCGCACAGGCGGTGCGTTACCAGGGATTGTGCCGTCGAATACCTACACAACCGGTGACGGTGAAAATATCGTGATTGCAGGGAATGGCGATGCCATCTTTAAGCGACTCATGAGCGCGATTGGACGACAGGATATGGCCGACGATCCTGCGCTGGCAAACAATGCCGGTCGGGTACCTGCAACCCAAGCGATTGATGAAGCGATTCAGTCATGGTGTTCTACGCAGACGATTGATGCCGCATTGGCTGTGCTTCAAGGGGCTGACGTGCCGGTATCGAAAATTTATTCAGTGCGCGACATGATGCAAGATCCGCAGTTTCTTGCGCGGCAAATGTTTGAACAGCATATGTTCAAAGATGGCACTTCTATCAAGCTGCCTGCGGTGACGCCGAAATTATCTGAAACGCCAGGCTCAACGCGTTGGATAGGGCCGGACTTGGGTGAGCATACGGACGAAGTACTAAAAACACTCGGTTATTCAGATCCAGAGATTGCTGAATTTCGGAATGCAGGAGTTGTTTAATTCAGTGATGTGGCTCTCACCCTGAGTGATGGCGTGTATGTGTAGACGTTTAGGTGTGTACGACCACCATAGCTTTACTTTGCTGCGTTGATTAATTGCTCTAATTTTTCTGAGTCAGCACAAAAGAGTCGTATACCTTCAGCTAATTTTTCTGTGGCCATCGCATCATCATTCAAAGCAAGTCGGAAAGCTGACTCATTCAAGGTGATTTTTTGAATCACAGCAGCGGCCGCTTTTTTTGCCGATAACTTGGGCTCAATTTGATCCTGCGCATCACGTAATTTTTGCAAGAGCTCTGGACTGATGGTTAACAAATCACATCCCGCTAATTCAAGGATTTGCGATGTATTGCGAAAACTCGCACCCATGACTTCCGTTGGGTAGCCAAATTTTTTGTAGTACTCATAAATACGGCCTACCGACTGCACACCAGGATCATCGGCACCTGTGTACTCTGTGCCCGTCGCTTTTTTGTGCCAGTCATAGATTCGGCCTACAAATGGCGAAATTAATTGCGCACCTGCTTCCGCTGCAGCAATGGCTTGTGGCAGACAAAACAACAGCGTCATGTTGCAGTGTATGCCTTCTTTCTCAAGTACTTTGGCGGCTTGTATACCTTCCCAAGTCGAAGCGATTTTAATTAACACACGTTGACGAGATACACCTGCGGCATCGTAAAGAGCAATTAACTGTCGTGCTTTTTGTAGGGTGGCTTGCGTGTCAAATGAAAGGCGTGCGTCAGTTTCGGTGGATACCCGGCCTGGAATAATCGCCAGTATTTTTTTCCCGAACTCGACCAGTAAATGATCAACCATCTCGCTGGTTGATTTACCTGGATGGTTTTGTAGTACGTGATCCAACACAGAACGATACTCAGGTTTTTGAACCGCTTTAAGTATCAGTGAAGGATTCGTAGTCGCATCTTGCGGCGCAAAGGCTTGCATCGATTGAAAGTCGCCGGTATCAGCAACTACAGTCGTGTACTGTTTTAGCTGGTCGAGTTGATTCATTTCAGTGTTTCTTTTGCAAAGTGCGGGCGATCAAGCCCGCAGTAGATCCGTCATGGGTATGAGTTGATGTTTTGCCTTCGAGTTCAGGTAGTATGCGCGCGGCGAGTGTCTTGCCACGTTCTACACCCCACTGATCAAAACTATTGATATCCCACAGCACTCCCTGCACAAATGTTTTGTGTTCGTAGAGGGCTAACAGGGCGCCCAAAGTCGTAGGCGTCAGCCTATCCATGAGTAATGTGTTGCTGGGCCGATTACCTGGCAGCACACGAAACTCAGCGAGTGCTTCACCTTCATGACCGGCTCGTTCATCTTTTTGATGCCCCACCATCAATGCCTCTGCTTGTGCGAAACAATTCGCGAGCAAAGTGTGTTGTTGGTTAGCGCGATCATGTGATGGATTGATCGCAGCGATAAAATCAACGGGTACTAAATCGGTACCTTGATGCAGCATTTGGAAGTAAGTATGCTGACCGTTGGTGCCCGTGCTACCCCAAATCACTGGTGCGGTCGGTGACGTGACAGGGATGCCAGCGTTGTTAACACGCTTACCGTTACTTTCCATATCAACTTGCTGCAAGTGGACGGGGAATAAACGCAAGTCTTCGTGATAGGGCGCAATCAGGTGCGACGCGCTTCCGAAATACTGACGGTACCACCAGCCGAGTAAGCCCAGCATCACGGGCATATTTTTCTCAAGCGGTGACTCTTGAAAATGTTTGTCCATCGCATGCGCGCCCGCTAAGAACGCGCGAAAATTTTCCATGCCAACAGCGATAGCGACTGACAGACCAATCGCCGACCATACAGAATATCGACCACCTACCCAATCCCAGAAGGGCAGCATGTTGGCTGTATCAATGCCGAATTCAGCCACGGCTTTCGCATTCGTTGATACAGCAACAAAGTGTTTTGCTAGATCGGTCGTCTTACCTTTAGTTAGAAACCATTCGCGTGCGACGCGTGCATTAATCAACGTTTCTTGTGTGGTAAAACTTTTCGATGCGACGATGAAGAGTGTTGTTTCAGGTGATAAATCAGCCAGAACGGCATCGATGGCATGACCATCGACGTTGGATAAAAAATGTACGTGTAATCCCGGTTTGATAAAGGGTCGCAGCGCTGAGCATGCCATCGCTGGACCGAGATCTGATCCACCAATACCAATATTCACCACATCGGTAATCACCTTGCCAGTAAAGCCTAGCCATTCGCCGCTGCGCACTCGTTGGGATAGCTTATCCATGCGATCCAACACTTGCTGGACTTCGCTACTTAGAACTTCGCCATTGAGTTCATAGCGCTGCTCTGCAGGAGCGCGCAACAGAGTGTGAAGCGCAGGTCGATGTTCTGTTGCGTTGACTGGTTCACCTTGGAACATCGCATCACGTCGTTGCTCTAAGTCGCATGAGCGGGCAAAGCTGGTCAGTAGCGATACTGTGGTCGCATCGATATGGTTTTTTGAGTAATCGAGAAACAGGCCGGCCGCTTCCAGCGAAAAATGGTGGAAACGTTCTTTATCCTGAGCGAACAGCGCAGGTAGTTGCCACGCTCGCGCCAGCGCTGCGTGATCGGTAAGCGCTGCCAGGGAGGCTGTTTTGTTAGAAGTGAAGTCGGACATCAAAAGGGCGACTGGTGCTTTGCTATGCCGCATGCGTCAAAACCGCAATGTTACCTGCAGGAACTTGAAATTTTGCAAATTTCCGACAATTCTTGCTGTTAGTTCGTGATTATCGCAACCTGAAGTCCGTTCATTGGAGCCTTTTCAGGCTTTCTTCGTCTTGTGTCAGCGCAAACCTCGCCAAATTCCCCCTAAGAAATCCCATTCAACCCCCTAAATTCAAATTATTTGTGCGATTAACAACACTTTGTTCGAAAATTGCAGCTTTTTAGTTGTTAATTTACTAAACTAAATGTTGTTTTAAAGATAATTAATTCAGAGCTCGATTTTCCAGTGATGTTTTTGAGCGAATGGGGAGGTCATCATGCAAGCATTTTCAAGCACAGTTAGGGACATGTATGCGTTGGCTGAATACGCAGCGCCTGATCAATTTTTAACGCAGGCAATCAATCTGCTCCAAATGTGGATACGTTTTGATGGAGCTATCTTTGGTACCGGTGAAGGCGCGCAAAAAAATACCTTGGCGCTGCTCGAATCCTCGATGGAAGCACCCACCGCCACCGTACCTGAGACCATTATTTCGACGGCAGGCTCACCGGGGGATGCCAGCTCACGTTTTGCCAATGACCCCGTAGCACGCGGATTTCGTGATGCACCGTTTTCTCCCGAGCGAGGCGGTGTGCGCGAGCTGTATCGCAAGAGTCGTGATGGTAAGAAAGCGCCCGCTAAAGAGTTATCCGGTACGCGAAATCTTGCTGAAGAGTTGGGCTTATGCCATCTGATGGTCCATGGTGATGATCCCAAGCGTGTCGCTCCAGCACGCTGGATTGTGCTGTATCGCAAACACGATATACGCTTTGCGGATGCAGATGCTGCCTGTTTGCATGGATTGTGGATACATCTGTCGCGCGCATTAGCGATTAATCGCAGTCGCGTGTACGAACGCAATGCGCAGCGCGATAAGTCCCATGCCATTGCATCGTGTTTGATTTCATCCGATGGCCAAATAGAAATAGGCGATCAGCGTTTATTTGATTTGTTGGAGCGCGAGTGGCCAGAGAGCGCGCCCGATCGTATTCCTGCACAGGTGATGGAAATTTTGATGGTGGGTAAAACATTTCGCGGAACGCAAATTGAAATCAGTCTGCATCGTCAGAATGGAAGTTTGGCTTGTCGTGTGCGTCCAGTTGGAGCAATGGAAATACTCAGTCCACGTGAATTTGTAGTGGCAAAACGTTTTGCTGCAGGAATGAGTCATAAGCAGATTGCACGCGAACTCGGCGTTTCACATCACACTGTGCGCAATCAGCTAGCGCATTTGTACCGCAAGTTGAATCTGCACGACAAGATGTCGCTGGCCCAGTATTTGGCAACCAATGCAGCACCCGTTTAATTCGCGCTTACGGGCATTGCTTAAGTTCCTTAGACCTTCATCCGCTAAAATGCAGACTTCTCGCACGATGGTGGCCCTTATGACTCAGGATGAACTCAAGCAAGCAGTCGCACGCGCTGCAATCGACTACGTAGTGGATGGCGAAATTATTGGGGTTGGCACTGGTTCAACAGCGAATTTTTTCATCGATGAACTAGGCAAGATCCGCCATCGTATTCGGGGTGCAGTTGCATCCTCCGAAGCAACGGCTAAGCGATTGAAATCTCACGGGATCACCGTATTTGATTTAAATGATGTGACCAAACTATCGGTGTATGTCGATGGTGCGGATGAAATCAATCATCAAGGTCAAATGATTAAAGGGGGTGGCGGTGCGTTAACGCGAGAAAAAATTGTCGCCTCTATCGCCGATCAATTTATCTGCATTGCCGATGAATCCAAACTAGTCGACGTGATGGGCAAATTCCCGCTACCGGTGGAAGTAATACCGATGGCGGAAAAAGCCGTCATGCGGCAATTGCTTGCGCTAGGCGCTCAGCCTGAACTGCGTATGAAAGAAGGCAAACCCTACGTTACCGACAATGGCTGTTGGATACTCGATGCTCGTGGTTTGCAGATTCATCATCCACTTGAACTCGAGCAGAAAATTAATGAGATCGCCGGTGT
>Ga0164294_10000379_pt1 | contig 41872 bp, 34 predicted proteins | sample GEODES005metaG_FD_111479 | JGI IMG/M metagenome (GOLD analysis project Ga0164294, IMG submission 111479) | Oligotrophic lake water microbial communities from Sparkling Lake, Wisconsin, USA - GEODES005 metaG | ecosystem: Environmental > Aquatic > Freshwater > Lake | place: USA: Sparkling Lake... | reverse complement strand
GTCGGCATCCGCACAATGAAAGTAGGCCTACTTGCCCATGATTTTTTGACCTGGCAAGGGGGGCGTGACTTTCTGGACATTTTCGTTCGGGCTCTTCTCTCTGGTCCACAGAAAATCGAGTGCTTCCTTATTCTTCCCGTGAACGGTCCTAGGGCGTGGTTTCGTTCTATTCGGTTGAGCTGCCGAGCGCTTGCAAAAACATCCCGTTGGAAATGGTCTCCTCCCGACCAACAATACCGCCTCTCAGAGTTGACTACCCTGGATCCTTCCGTGACCCGATGCTTCACAGATTTAGGGCGTCACGCTCTTTTGCGTTGCATAGAACGAAACAATCTCGAACTGGTCTTACCTGCCGTTCACAGCCTGGGAAAAGATTTTCCAATTCCGTGGATTGGCTACGCCTATGACTTTCAACATCGGTATTATGGCAATTATTTTACCGATAAGGACCGTCTATCACGAGATTCACACTTTGAGGCAATTTTTAATGATCCTGAAGTCACGGTAGTAAATTCCCGTTCTGTTGCATCGGATGCCGAGCGTTTTGTGCATCCCATTCGATCCTCAATTAGCGTTCTTCCATTCACACCGTTTCTTCGAAGCGAATGGCTCAAGACGGATGAGGGAATATTGGAGAGATATGGGCTCGTCAAGTCGAGCCCTTACTTTTTGATTTCAAATCAGTTTTGGCCACATAAGAATCACCGTGTCGCCTGCGAAGCCGCCAGGCTTCTACGTCGAAAAGGGGCTGAATTCAGTTTAGCCTTTACTGGAACAGGAAATACCATGGAAACGGAATCTACTTTGGCTTCCTTAAAAAAGGATTTCTCGGATTTAATTTCTGACGGAACACTGAGGCTTCTTGGATGGATTCCCAAGGCAGATCAGGTTGATCTAACCAAAAAAGCCTCGGCGGTAATTCAGCCGAGCCTGTTTGAGGGTGGCCCAGGCGGAGGAGCTGCTTACCATGCGTTGGCCCTAGGCCAACGCCTGATCGCTTCTGATTTACCGGTCAACCGCGAAATCAACACAGGACAAGTATCTTTTTTCCCACCAGATTCTGCTGATGCACTTGCAGTCCTGATGGAGAATTGTTTGCAAAAAGACACCCTGATTCCTTCCCCTGACTGGGAAGCACTCAAACATCAAAGCGAAGCAAATCTAAAAGAATGCGGTTATGTTATTCATGAGGCGATATCACTTTGCCTCAAAAGATTTGATAACCGTCATCAATTACAAGCAACATAGTTCATTTTCTAAAAACATTCTTTTTTATCCTCCTGCTGAATGAGCGTACTAACCTCGGCCAAAATGATAAGCGTGCACCCTGCAAATAATGTCGTCGGAACGTCCTCACGTCCTGATTGGAATCAGCAACCGGGATCAATGGATGGCTCAGGGGAAATTTCATTTTTCCGCTTTGACTCACTAAAACAAGGTCTTCTTCACTTGACGTGTGTGTCGCACTGACACCCGAACCAATATTTCTTACAAGGTTTTGATATGGAGTCACCGTTAGCATTCCCCGGCGCCAACAGCTAAGTGCCCAACGGCAGGCCCAAGAATCAACACTTCCCTCCTTTACCTTGCCAAGCAGACTTTCCCAGTAACGCAGCTCGGTCTTGCCGTCCATGCTCACAGGCAGATTTACTAGGTTAGTGTCCAAAAGCATGTCGCTAGGATCGTAATACTGCCATGCCCTTTTCCAGGTAGCCCATCCCCAACAATGGGGATACTTCGAAAAGTAGTAGCTGTAACCCAACTTATTTTCTTTTTCTTTAGCAAAACTTGAACCAGATATCACAGCCACTTGGGGGTGGTTTTTCCAATGCGCAAGATTCTCCTGAGCAAATTCGAAGAATGTGGGGTCTGGATAACAGTCTTCTTCCAAAAAGATTCCAGCCTCCTCACAGGCGAAGAATTCATTGATTCCCGTGACAATTCTTTCCCGCAAACCCAGATTACTTTTCGAATAGATTTTTTTTACGTGACACGGCCAATCAATCAAAGCCTCAGCACGTTCCCTTACTTCAGAACACAGCTTGGCTTCCTCTTCTTGATCGATTTTAGGTCCATCACTGACTAGCCATATTTTTTTTGGCCGTACGCCCCGAAGATTCTTTATTAAACCCTCAACCAGATGTAGCCGTTTGTAGATGAAAAGAACTACTGGAACATCTAAAGCCATTGGATTATAACTCTACCAATAACATCCATCTTCTACTCTATTTACTTCTGTTGGTGTGTCCTCTGCAAAGGGGCGGATCCAGCTCTCATTATAAATAAACCTACCTTCCCACCTTTTCCCTTTAATGCCAAATAGCAATTGCATCTCTCCTCCCATATGAATTGCACATCTGCCCATCTGCTTGATTCGCACTTCCAAAGGAAGCGCCCAAGCGCCCGCTCCGATTAAGGCCACATCAAATTCCTTCGACGCAACTTCGGTTGCTAATTTTTCTAGCCCATCTTCCCCGTCCGACCCCAGGAACATGTGATTTAAAGAAGTTCCGCCAGTTTTCCGGATGTGATAATGATAAACTCGGTCCCAAGCCGTCCCACTAATTTTCGGTTTTGAAAACAAATGTGAAATTCTCATTGGTTGCGGCTTAAGGGTTTCAGTTGTCCCGCCCCCGGTCGTTTGGAGAAAGAGGGTCGGTAGATTTACATTCCGTGTTTTTGGGCCGGTAAAACTCCTGCCGGATAGGTGCCAACGGATAACTTTTCCCGCCGGGCAGAACCACTGAAAAGGCAAAGTCGTAGGCGTCTGGAAAATTCAGATTTAGAGATTTAAGTATTTCTATATCCAGCCTCCTTCGAGAATCCGGAGTAGTCAGGATCCATGATTCCTTTAGCTTTTTAGGGTCGGTCTTTCCCAACAAGAACTTAGCCACCTCGAGACTTCCCGGGTAACCGCCCGGCATCCAGGGGCTGCCCAAGGGAATTAAATCCAAAACCACCGAGACTCCCTGGGACCCTCCGGACAAATCGATAAGGTAATTTCCCGATACCAATCCTGCCGGCAAAGCTCCCCGCTGAAGGGCACGGCAATAATCGGCGCGTTCTTGCTCCACCCTGAGGCCGACTTTCCAGCCGGCCAGTTTGAGCTCTCCCGACTGCTTAGCCAAGGGCTGATTTTGTCGGTAGGGATTTTCCCCGGCAATTGAAAAAATGCATGATCCCATCAACAAAAATAGTAGGGTCCAAGGGATTAGGATTTTTTCTGAATCCTCCGCCGAAAATCCGGTGAGGATCAAGGGAACCGCCGCCATAAACCAAAAATAACACGCTCCAGGCATGTTGTCCCAATAGGCCCTCCCTGTTCCGAAAACATACACATAGGGTAGGAGCAGGAGCAGAAGAGTTTCCGGCAGGCCCAAACACCGGAAGGGGTTTTTCCCGGTGTGAGATCCAAAAAGCACCATCGCAGCCGCGGGAAAGGCAAGTACCTGCAACCCAATCTCGTCGATCCAGAGCGAAGGCATCGGGAGTCCACCTTGATTTAATCCCACAATGAGAAGTGCGGTTCCGCCAGCAAGCCTTCCGACCATCTGGAACTTCGGCCCTGGGCTTGTTTTTCCAATCCATAAAAGCACTCCGACCACAAGTCCGCCTACCAAGAGTTGCCTTAATTTGATCGGGGGCCAATCCGGTCTGAGCAGGTTTGAAGCACTATACATAGGGTCTATTTTTCGGGCGAATTCAGCGCTATCCAGATATCTTGAAAACACCTTGACTGGGGATTCTCCAATCCCGATGGCCAGTAGCAGAAAGCCCAGCAGAATGAGAATCCCAAGCCAGCCCAAGATGGTCCAAGAGGCGGATCGGGTCACAAGCAGGTACCCTAGGACCAAAATGCCCAGAAGCACGGCCCCAGGGGGCTTGGCCAAAAACAGGATCAGCCCGCCTGCGGCCACCATCAAAAGCGACACGCGGGGACGGCTGTGGATCAAAAACGCACCGGCCACAGCAAGGAGAATTCCTTGGAGGGCCATGGTGTTATAGCTGGGAGTCATTCTCATTTCTAGGAAAGGGCCAAATAGCAGAATTAAAAGACCCGCACTAATCACTGGAAAGAGAACCTTGGACTTTCCGGTTCCGCCAACGGCAACGGTCCGTTCCAGGAGGGAAAAGCCAAAAAGTGAAGCGAGGGACAGTGTCACGGCAACATTCGTCAACCTGAGGAGAACCGGATCGTGCTGCACCAGCAGGCTGAGGGGGTGATAAAAAAAACCAAAAAAAACGGCCAAGTTTTCATAAGCGAAGGGGGAGCGAATCGAAAGCAGATAGTAGGATTCGTCGGTGAGATCCAGCCCGTGGAAGCAGGCCAAGACGGTGGCCAACCCGACCGATACCATGCCTACCCCTAAGGCGGTTTTCTGGAGGAGGAGAGCCCTCCCTTGGGACGACCGTTTTATTTCTTGGCCGGACATTTTTTCGTCAAAAGATGCTTCACCGCTTGAATGACCCTGCGCACATCGGAGGAAGTCATCGAGGTGTAAAAAGGCAGGCGAAGGATTCTTTCACTGATGGATTTCGATTGAGGGCACCCGCCACGCCGGAGGCGGGTCTTGGTGGCAAAGGGGGAAAGATTTAGCGGCAGATAGTGAAAAGCCGCTGAGACTCCCTTTTGCCTGAGCCTTTGCAGCATCCAGTCCCTTTTTTTTCCTGAATTTAAAAGAAGATAATAGTTGTGCGCATTAGCCTGGCAGGACTTCGGAATCCTCGGTCTCCGGCTAAGACCCATGGTTTCCAAATCCTTAAAAGACCTGTTGTATCTTTTCCAGATCGATAACCGCCTTTGCGTAATGGCGGTAGCCTTTTGCAACTGCGCCCAAAGAAAGGCGGCCATTAATTCTCCCGGTAAAAATGAGGAGCCGATATCGCGCCAGGTATACTTATCGACCTCCCCTCGCAAAAAACTGCTTCGATCAGTTCCTTTTTGCCAAAGTATTTCTGCCCTTTTAATAAATCTTGGATTGTTTACCAAGAGAGCACCTCCCTCCCCTGAGATTATATTTTTTGTCTCATGGAAACTGAGTGCTCCTAAATCACCAATCGACCCCAGCTCCCTTCCCTTATAGGTTGCCTTGACACCGTGCGCGGCATCTTCAATGACCAAGAGTTTATATTTTCGAGCGACCTTAATAATACTATCCATTTCACATCCTACCCCTGCATAATGAACTGGAACGATGGCCTTGGTTTTACGGGTGATGGCTTTTTCGATGAGCCTCTCGTCAATATTTAGTGTGTCGGGTCGAATATCCACAAAGACCGGTACACCTCCCCGCAGCACAAAGGCATTGGCGGTGGAGACAAAAGTGTAGGAGGGCATGATGATTTCATCGCCTGATCGAATATCTGCAAGAATCGCCGCCATCTCAAGGGCGGCTGTACAGGAGTGGGTGAGGAAGGCTTTCTTAACGCCCATTCTCTGCTCGACCCAAGCCTGACACTTTTGAGTGAAAACTCCGTTTCCAGCCAAAACTCCATTTTTATGAGCTTGTGCGATATACCTCAGCTCATTACCTGTTAAGTGAGGGCGATTAAATGGAATCATATTTTTATTTACGATAACGCTTCAAGAGTTTTTTTTCACTTAATTTAAATATGGCTGTACATTAGATAATAAAACTCTTAAGTTTTGTCTACATACTAGGGCGTCTTTGATGATTTTCAGACGATTATGAATATTCGTCTGATCTCCCGCCCCTTGCTTTTTCTCAATTGTGTCCTGATAGTCCAACTCTGGCTTTAGAGTGCCGATTGTTTAAAATTGGATTTCACTGCAGATTTAGATCGCACTCCACCAATGGAGCCAGACCCTTGACTCGCGCGCTTTGAATCCTGCTGATTCATATAACCGGAGTGCAGGCACATTGCATGCCTGCGTGGCGGCGCAGACCGTCATAATCGACCTGTCACCAAACCAACGTAGCGCTGCTTTCACCAATTCACACCCAAGACCTTTCCCTCTTACTTCTCTCGCTACAGCAATCAGTCCAATGCGTCCCTTTCCAGGTGCCTCAATTTGGCACGTCACATAGCCAACAATAGTCTTGGCATTGTCGGACATGGTGAAAACCAAAACCACATGCTCTCTCGCATCGCGCTCGATCCACTTGGCATAAAGCTCTGCAGCTCGCGTGCGGTCAAACGATATGTCTTTGAAGAATCTCGTATTACCGTGCGAGTAACGCGCAATATCCTTTATTGCGACCAAATCCGCGGCACGAGAAATACGAATCCCAAGAGCGGTGGATTCACCCTCAAAACCCCCCGCCAAATGTTTCTCCATATCCAGGCGTACATTAACAAATCGAAAACCTCCCTCTGACGCTAACCGGAGCGTTTCTCCGTCTGAGGCATCCGCCGCAAAGTAGAGACAGCGGGTTTTTTCCCTGGCCGCCCAATCTAGGGCTCCCCGCAGCGACTCACGCGTGAGCCGCGAGTCATTGAGCTTCGCTACCGGAAAACCCCAGAAGGTCGAGTCCCATGCCAAAGGCGTGCACAGATCGTGAGGAATATCACTCACCGTCATATTGTGCTGCGCCGTTCAGCTCTTCTGCGACGACAAAGGCCGGACGCCGCTTCACTCCCTCAAACGTTTTCCCTACATAAAGCCCCACAACACCGACAATGACAATAATCAAGCCCGACAACGCCCATAGCGAGACAATCAGACTTGCGTAGCCCAATACTTCTATCTCACCGCGAAAAGCTTTCACCAAAGTAAAGGCGGCAAAAACAAAACCGATTGCCGAAACGACAAATCCTGTTTTGACGACTAAACGTAACGGCTTGTCTGAGTAGGCCAGACAAATATCCAAAGCGAGATTGAGCAACTTGCGAAAATTGTACGTCGTCCTGCCATCTGGCCGCGCAGCGTGCTCCACACTCACTGAGGTCGAACGGAAGCCCACCCAGCGTACCATCGTTGGAAAATAGCGGATCGTCTCCGACATCTTGTTGATCGCCGCCACAACCTGGTGACTATAAACACCAAAGTTGGCGACCGACGGGTCTTGTTTCGTCTCGGTCAAGTAACCCAGTACTTTATAAAATATCCTCGACCCAACGCGCTTGAACCACCAATCCTTCCGCGTCACACGCTGGGCCAGCACCACATCAAATCCGGCTTTCGCCTTAGCTAACAACTTAGGAATTTCACTTGGCTGATCTTGTAAGTCACAATCCATCACAATTACCCACTTTCCCCTCGCACGCTCCAACCCCGCCGAGATCGCGTAGTGTTGGCCAAAATTCCGGCTAAGTTTCAATCCAATAACCTTAGGGACCATCGCACAAATCTTCTCGATCTCCGCCCAGCTCCCATCTGGACTCCCATCATCAACCAAAATGATCTCATATTCGCGGGTAATCCCAACCATCACATTGCACAATTGCTCCATCAATTGTGGCAGGATTTCCTCGCTTTTGTAAACTGGGATAACAACCGATAACCCAAGCCTAAGACCCCGTTTCATCGTTTTTTTTCCTTTTTTCCCCAGCTTTTTGTATCGCGCGTCCCTAAACACGATCACCGTAGGATAGTGTCAAATGGGAGATTGGCTGGGCTTATCATGTTTTTTAAATATTTCTCAAGATTAATTGTATTCTTTATCACGTAAATAGGTCTTTTCTGCACTTCCCGCAAAAACCGGCAGGTGTAAAGACTGGTAATACTCACGACCACCAACTGGACTCCCGCCAGCGAAATAATCAGACAAATAATCGAGGTGTGACCCAATTAAACATTCACAAAAAAGCATTTGGGGCGACAAGGGCGAGATCAGAATAAACCCGACAAAAACATCCCAAACCCAAGGGCCGCGGCAATCCTTTGGCGAAGATCGGAAAAGGAGATGATGGCCTGAAAGGCCATGGTTAACTTTTTCAGGAACGTGTAGATCGATTTTCCTTGGGAACGCCCCTGATGAGGGATCTCCACATACCCTTTCTTAAAGCCAAGCTATTGCTCCAGCCCCGGTAGGTAACGGCTTTCCCGAAGGTTGTTAGGAGCATTCGCAAAACGAAGCGACATGATGCGAAGAGTGGCGACGTTCGGGGCGTATTGTAACCCGTCAGCTTGTTGAGAAAAATCGCAAAAATCCAAGAAGTCCGTGCATCCAGCCGTGAGCCGGATCGTTACTTTCTTAATCCGAACACGATGTCACAATTTCAGTTCTCATTTTTTGAATCAGAAGCGGGATTTGATCCGGATGTTCCTGAAGATCCACATTCATCATCCCAACGACCCGTTTCAGAGCAAATCGGTATCCAGAGGTCAGGGCCAGATGCTGGCCAAAATTACGACTTAAATGAACTACCCAGACAAAGGGAAACGTTCGGGCCAAACGATCCAGAGAATCGCCGGAACTACCAAGACTTCCGTCGTTCACGAAGACGAACTCAATGTGGTCCTGGATTTTCCTCGGCCCAGAATTTTACAGAAAACATCCTGAAACTCACGTCAAAAGGTTGGCGCCAGACCACCATCCGTGTAGATAGAAACCACGAAGGAATAGGCAGGCTGATTCCAGCTTTTTCGAATTTCTTTTTTTAGGGTGCCCTGCGGGTTTTTGCCAGCGTCAGGAAGATCCTCTCATATTGTTTGGAGGTTACCCAAGGATGCAAAGGGATAAAAATGTGATTTTCTTTCACCTTTTTGGCGTTTTCCAGTTGAACTCCCTCGGTTTCCGCCAGATTGAATAAGTTAGTGGCACCAGTTTCCACGCTGATTTCGAAAAGGGCTTGCCTGGCTTTTTGGAGGTCTTGGACCGGGAACATTAGCTGCCAGTAGGTGTGACCCACGGGTTTTTCTGCCGGCTCGCATGGGTTTTTCCCGGCGAGCCGGATGACCTTTTCGGCAAGGCTGGACCGCTCTACCAAAAGTTCCTCGAGCTTCTCCAAATGCCTCCCGATCGTCTTGCACTGCAGCTGACAGATATCCTCAAAGTAATATCCCGGAAGGTTTTTCTTGGTTTTCATAAGAATTTTCGGTCCCAGAATTTTTTCAAATAAAGGGGGGCTCCACTTTTTTATTAGCCTCAGCAGGGGAAAAACCAGCAACGCAAAGGGCACTCGGTGCAGGCAAAAATTCCAAAGCAGCGTGGTTTTGATGATTCCGGCGATCCTTCCCGAATCAGGGCTGGTGAATTGGGCTGTTTCGGCCTCCAGACGCTGGAATAATGCCGCGTTTTCCGTGATCACGAAGGCCCCATTGTATCCATCCACATACTTAAGTAGCGACGCGCTGTAAATTCCGGCCCGGCCAAACGACCCCAGGGAGCGGCCGTTGAATTTAGCGCCAATATTTTGGGAAAAATCCTCGATCATGACGGTGCCGGCTGCACGGCAAAGGGCCGCTAACTTTTCAATATCCGGCACGTAGCCAAAAAGGTAGGTGCAAAGAAAACAGGCGGGTTTGGTTTGTAATTTTTTTTCTAAGTCTTTCACATCCGCGCAGAAGGTTTTCAACTCAAGGTCCACGAAGATCGGGCGGTGACCTAAAGCACGGATCACCTCGAGCATTGGCCCGATGGTGATCGGCGTCAGAAGAATCTCGCTTCCCTTTGGAAGGTCCAGAGCCTTCAAGATGAAAAAAAATGCAGATCGTGCGTAAGGAAAAAGGGATGCATGGGGCACGCGGAACTTTGCGCAGATTTGGTCTCGTAATTTCTGCTTCTCGGCGCCAGTGGCTCTGCGGGTGATATGACCCGGGCGCAAAACCACCTGGAGACAATTGTTAAAGTCCTCGGCAAGTGCGTGCCGCACGGATCCCCGGCTAATGGGCATGGGATTGGGCGCCAGTTTGCCGAATAATCCATTCCTGCGCCACATGATGGGCGTGGGCGGAGATGAGAAGTGCTATGGTGCTGCCGGGAATTTCGGGGAATGCTGCGCTGTCAACCACGTAGACCCCCGCAAGTCCGCAAACCTCTCCGCTGGGTTTGCACTGCCCGGATTTCGGAAGCTCGCACATCGGGAGAGTTCCCCCAAAATGCCAGCCTCCCAGGCTGTTGCCCCGAAAGAAATCGGCAACTTTTCCGCTCCAGGGCAGGGGCAGGAGCCGTAGTTTTTTCCATTGTTGACATACCGCCGTGGAAACTGCTTTTTGGAATTCCCGGAATTCAAAAGGTGCGCCCGTCTCTTCGATGGCCAGAATGCTTTCATGCCCCTCCTTTGAAGTGCAGATCAGGGAGATTCGGGGGCTGTGCCGGGAATGCACACAAGTTAAGGAAAAATAAAACCGGTCCTTGCAGGCATGCACGATTTTCCCAAGCACCGGGATTTTGGAGGTTATCGTGGAGAGGATTTGATTATTGATTCCAGTGATCTGGGTATGGGACCACGTGTTTTTTGTTTGGGCCGATACCATCTCTAAAAAAAGCTCAGGCAGGCAGGAGGCCCTGCGGCGGGCGTGGCCATCTTCAAGGTTTCTTGGCAACCCCAAGTAAGCACGAATGAAGCCACCGGCACTCTTGATCTCGTAGTTTCGGATGCCTTGGGGAAAAAGGCTGCGGTCAATAATTCCAGTGGTATTGACACACCCAGCTCCCACAAATACCGCATCAAAGGTTTCTGACCAGGCGAATTGCCCTGGAGAGGTTTCCAACCATAACCGAACGCCTCCATCGGCATGGGAGACTTTGTTTACGTAGCAATCGGGATGGTAAAAAACCTTTTTGTTCTTTTCGAGTTCAGCAAAGAATTCCGTGGTTCGGAAAACTTCTTTAAATCCGCCGGTATCCGGGCGGGCTCTCTTCACCGCCACCCGGGAAAGACCCCAACAGAAACTTTCTTTCCCCTTCCCCGTCCCCGCGGCTAGGACGGAGTCTTCGGGGGGTATAGGAAATTCTTTCTCCACCGCATCGGACTCCCGCAGAATTTCCAGGTGCTTCAGCACTGACGTGTAATCGGCGGCGGTGGGCCGGCTGGAATCGGGCCACTCGGCCAAGTCATCCCCCTTGGGATATAACATGGAGCCACTGTAAACTAGGCTGTATCCGCCAAAGGCATGGCTGGAGCAAATCCTCTGCGAATTGAGACGTACCGACCACCGGGGGTCATTTAGGCCGTAGGGAAAGAAGGAGCCCTCGGAAGGTTTGGCGTTCGGCACGGGAATGTCAGTTTGCCCGGTCTTTTGTCTGCGTAGGCCAATATCGAAAACATGAATGGCCACCTTGGGTTCCCGCGAAAGCGCCACCACGGCCCCGAACCCCGCAAAACCGGTGCCCACCACGGCAACTTTCATCGACCCGGCCTTCCTCGGGAAAGCTGAAGCGACTTGATTTTTTTGCTGGGATTGCCTGCATAAAGCGAGGATGGCTCAGTGCTTTTCGTCACGACCGACCCCGCTCCGATCATGCAATCCTGACCGATGACGACTCCGGGAAGAATCGTGCAGTTGGCACCGATCCATGCCCCGCTCCCAATGCATACTGGCTTTTTCTGGTTGTAGATTTTTGCCAGTCTGCTTTTTGCAGGGGTTGCAGTATGCGCGAAGATCAGCGTGTTGTGGGAGATGGTCACCCGATCTCCAATGGTAATGAGATGAGGAAAATTGGTGTCACAAATCACATTGAAGCCGATGTAGCAACCTCGCCCCAGCTTAACGCCGCAAATTTTTAGAAGAAACACGCGGAGCCTTGAAAAGGGAATCCCTGCCATCCCCAGGGCCATCAGATACCGTCTCGCAGCTATCAAAACGAGGCCCATTTTATTGTTTCCTCACCACGAAACGGACGAATTCCAGACGGCACCAAGAATACACCCCCAAGCTCATTTCCACATTTGGAAAAACTGAGGAAATTATCTGTTTCTGTTTGCGCTCCGTGCGGACATGTTTGCCGCGGTCCATCAGCCGGACAAGAAGGGCCGGAATTCGTAATTTGCTGGTAGGCCATATGTTATCGATATTGATGAAGACCCCATCATCTTTCATAACTCGGTGAACCTCCTGTAGGGCTTTTACAAACTCCTTGTCATCCAGATGATGAAACAATCCAAGCGAAAATATAACGTCAAAGCTCTGCTGCACAAAAGGAAGGCAGGTTGCACTGCAGGCGACCCGCTCGGCCGACACGGGTATTTTCTTCAAATAGGCCGCACTAATATCAGTCACGGTTAGCCTTGAAAACCCTTGGGGCGACGCAAGGCCAGTCCCAGCACCTATTTCCAGGCACTTTAGATTTTGAAAGCCGCGCAAGCTTTCTGACAGCTCAGTAAGAGGTTTTTGGCCTTGAAAAAGTCCCTGTATAAAGTTGTAGAGTTTTGGATTGTCTAACAGTTTATAAAGCATAAAGGTTCCCCGATTTTCAATCCGAGTTTTTTACCAGCAACACCCGTTATCAATTTTATTTGTTCCCATTGGTGTTTCTTCGGGAAGACAGGATGTCCAAGAGGAGTTATAAAATCCATAACTATCCCAGCGTTTCCCTTGTATTCCGAACAAAAGTTGTTTTTCTCCGCCAGTATGGATAGCACTTTTTTTATTCTTTCTTATCCTTAGAGGATTAAACCCCGCTACTTGAAAAACCCTTTTGTCCTTTTCATATTTTTTATCCCGCATTCATATATTCTAAAAATCCCTTTAATGGTACCGTATCATCTTCCAAAACTATAACTTTACTATCTTTTTCTGGAACATCATCGATTTCAGAAACTACGGATCGAGCAAGTCCTTTGTGAGTTTTTCTCTGTATTACTTTAAACTATGAAAGTTTCTTTCTTTTTTGGCCGTACGCCGCGAGGATTCTTTGTTAAACCCTCAACCAGATGTGGCCGTTTATATATGAAAAGAACTACTGGAACATCTAGAACCATTGGATTATATTTCTACCAATAACATCCATCTTCTACTCTATTTACATCTGTTGGTGTGTCCTCTGCAAAGGGGCGGATCCAGCTCTCATTATAAATATTTCTATCCTCCCATCTCTTTCCTTTAATACCGAATAGTAATTGCATCTCCCCTCCCATATGAATTGCACATCTGCCCATCTGCTTGATTCGCCTTCCCAAAGGAAGCGACCAAGCGCCCGCCCCGATCAAGGCCACATCAAAGTCCTTCGACGCAACTTCGGCTGCCAACTTCTCTAGCCCATCCTCCCAGCTGTCATAAGGAGTGGGCTCCAAATGAGACTGAAATGGACATCGGATAAACTGACACGTTTTCTCAATATGCATCCAGTCGATTGAAACCTCTCCATTCAAATCATGAACCTGCCTCAAATGTGGCAACTGATACTTCATCGTTTTCACAAAGGGTGAAACCACCAGCCAGCGAAAAGGAGCGATGGGTGGCAGAATATTCCTCCCAAGAGTTTGCATGGGAATCTTTCTGCAATTTGGCGCTAAAGAGCAGATAAGTTTATTTTCGTATATTTTAAGAAAAGAGTCTGTTTGCCAAAAACATAGGAAGTCACTATCGGAAATTGCATCGGACATGATTTCATGCCATCGATAAAACTCTTTTTTCTCGATCGGGAAAAAACCTGCATTGTTGCCCAGGCGTGCAGCCGGACGCATCCAACTCCACTGTTTTGGCCAATCAGGTCGGATCCAGTGATCCACATACTCCAACGCCATAAGCTCGGCTCCGCCAATCTTTCCCGCATTGAAAGGAAGCCCCTTTTTAAGCATTATAACAAGATCATCCAAACATGCCGTCTTTAATGAAAGGCAATTATTCGTCCTTTCACCTAAAATACGATTGTTTAAACGTCGAAGCAGAGAAGTTAGAATTCGATATTGAGTTTGTGCCCTTAAGGAGATTTCCCCAAATATCTCTCCAAATTTGTATAGCTCACGTAAACAAAAATCATTTTTTGATCGTATTGTGTACAATGAAAAACGAAGCAAACAGCCTATTCCTCTTATAATATTACCGGAATAACTAATTTTCTTATTCTTCTTAAACGCGACTATGGAGTCGTAGCCAGAAATAACGGAAAGCCATTTTTTAGGTTTTTTTCTTTCTAAGTGTGTAACTGCAAGTTTTTTGTCGAGAATTCGCAGACTGTCATGTCCGTAGTGTTTTTTATAGCGATCCTGCAACTCAGACCCCTCGTGATAACCAAATCTTTTATCACTCGGACCCAAATCCGATCTCATTCCGCCTATCTCCAAGTATTCCTTTTTTAAATAAAAGCAGTTTCCCTCAACGAGATACAAGTTGTTTGGAAGGATTTCTGCTTTTGCAATATCTCCAAATGAATCGCTACTATCTTTTTTATACCCGCCACCTATAATTAAACCTCTAGACTGGTATGTTAAGATTAGTTGCTCAGCATGACGAAGCCAATTTGAATCGGCAATACAGTCGTCATCAAGGAATGCTAGCCACGATCCTTCGGCTAGTTTTGCTCCTAGGTTTCGTGACTCGGAAACATTGTTACTACTCCTTTTTTCATATCGGATTTTACATTTGTTAGAATTTAATTTTTTAATGACATCTTCAGCAGATCCTTTTTTGTCGTTGTCAACCACTATAAGCTCAAAAATCTCTACTGATAAGTCTTGCCGTAAAACAGATAAAATACAATTTTTCAAGTCATCCGGTCTTTGATGTGTTGGAATGATCACAGAGAACTTTATGCTCATAGAATAGTAAATATTTTCTTCCCTGATTTTACTCTTCGATCAATCTTCGCTTTCTCCACTCGGCCGCCATAGGCGCATTTCCTAAATTATCCTCCCACTTTGTTGGCAAAGGAATAAGGGTCTCCGTTTTCATTTCTTGAGTCGCGGCTTGGTGAAGCTCAGCCCAAACCCATGTGTCATTATAAGTTTTCTGAATAGGAAAACCTGGCGAAATCATCGGCAAATTCCTGACGGATAATGCCAGCAGTTTTTGCATCGTACAGGGAGCGCAGGCCCTGCGGGGGTTTGTGGGGGGAGGGATTGATCACGGATGCATTCGGAAGTGGAAGGTTTTGGGTCTTGGCGATCTTGGTAAGATCAGAGTGCCGATTTTCATATTTGCAGATATGCTTTACTAGCAATGCCCCTCGCCTATCCGACAAAAATTCTGTCTGGCTCATCCAGATCGTCCGAAGAGTCCGAATTTTTTCTGCGCACTTTTTGAGGCCCACAAAAAACCCACAAAATTCAGCGAAGCTTCCATCAAATGTCTTTTCGGTATGCCGATAATAGAGGTAGAGGCTGGCGAATCGGTCGAAAGGATTCCGGACCAGAGAAAAAGTTACTAACCGATCCCATGCGGAGGGCCCTAAGAAACGCCGGACCTCACTGGCCGTAGTGTGATCCGGGAAAAAACCCTGCTTCTTACCCGCGGCGCTGAGCCCGTGATATTTGCCGTGAGGGTAGCCGGCGACCTCAAACAGCCAGGCACGAACCGCGGAGGAACTGGTCCTGGGAATATCGACAAACCAGAGCCCACCGGCAAGGATCCTTTGGCGGGCGACGGTATGCAGAATTTTTCTTTGAATGTTTCTAAGACAACCCATAAGTATTTCTTACCAGAGCCATTTTAAGTGGAAAGGGCTTCCGCAATAGCGCCTCCGGATGATTTGCCCTCGGCCAGCTTTTTTCCTGCGACCGGGCTGCCTCCGCCAGCTCATGGGCTAAGGAGCGCCCTTGGCGGGCGATTCCTGCAGCGGACGCTTTTTCTTTTCACGAGATCAGGATGGGGGCCACGGACTGCCGGAACTTTATGTTCGCGCAATCAGGGCCTGGGCAATCCTTTGCCGGATGAATCCGGCCAAATGATTGTGGTATCCGTAATATTTTCTTTCGTGTTTGGACCCAAAATGTCTCCGCCAAAATTGTCTCCAGGGAGCCACCCCCGCCTCCCGCCAAATTTGTCTGGCCATTCGGCCCTGGTCTTTTTCCGTCCAGCGTTTTGGGTGCCGGGCGTGAAAGGCCATCGGCTTTTCAAGGACCCTCAAGGCGAATCCCAAATGCAGCCCCCGGAAAGGAATCCAATAATCCCACCAGGGCAAGCCCATTCCAAATGTGCGATTGGTAAAAATGCCGCGGAGACTCGGGCCCAGCCAGGTCCCGTCGTAACCCCAAGGATCCTTTTCCGGAGCTCCGCTATCCCTTGGCAGGGGGTGTTCCCAGCGGGGAATCATGGTGATTTCTTGAGGGGGGCCGAAAAGTTGCGGCCCGAATTGAGGGGAAAGCACGATGTCGGCATTTAAGACAAAGCTGAATTGCCCGTTGTTCTGGACAAAGGATCGTTCGATGAGCTCGGCCATGGCCACATGGGGTCGCCCCTTCTCTCCGAAACACCTATGGCGGGCGGTGCCAACATCCGCCAATTCCGGATAGTTTCTCCAGATTTCCGCGCATTCTTCCGAAAAATTAAGGCTGACGCCCTTGAACCCTGCTTTTTTCCAGCTGGCCAGGGCATCCTTTTGCCTTTTTTGTGCTTCTGCGGCAGGACTTAAGCTGGTCAGGACAAACATTTTTCGGATTTTTTCATGGGGATTCCTGGAGCAGCCCCCGTTTTTTCCATTCCGCCGCTAAAGCGGGCCGGCCCAGGCGCTGGGCCCAGTCCGGGGGCAAGCCCACGTCGGTATTTGTTCGAGGGAATCGTAGGCGAGGTTTGGAGGGAGGCTGAGAAATTAGCTGGAAGTTGATGTTTTCCCGGATCAACCAGGCCCGGTTACTTGAGAACCTCGGCATGTACACAGAAAGGGGAGCCGGCAGGGACTTTAAAAAGCGGAGCTGGGAATCTAGGACACTTTGAAAACGGAAACATCCCACGGAATAAAAAAGAAAGATTAGAAGGCTATTGAGAACACCGGCGGCAACCGCCAGTGCGGGAAGTGTTTTGCGCCAACCAGCCAAACCACCGGTACTAGCAAGCAAGGGCAACAGGAGAAATATTGGAATCAGCCACGCCTGTGGAACCCACCGCGCCCACCAAGGCTGGCTTAGCATAACTCCAATAACCGTCGGAAGAACGGGGAACCAGGCGCCAAGAGGGGGACGAGCCTGACTCCATAGTAGCCCGCCGGAGATTCCCGCCAAGATTAGAAAAGCTCCGTAAAGCGGCCCGAAACCCCCTGCACGGGGATCCGGGCAAAGATCCTCGAAGAGAGCCAATTCCCTACGGTTAAGCCAAAAAGGGAATTTTTCCTTCACAGTATCGGCGATCACTTCTGTGGGCGCAAGATGGCTTAAAAAAAAGATTTCCCACTTGCTATAATTCAGAAATTCTTTTGTTGCTAAGCTGCTTTCGCCAACCCCGTAGCCTGGGGAGGATATTTTTGTTGAACCGCTCAGGTAACTCCATGTTGGGCGCTGCAGACCCGCAAGGTTTCTGACAGCCCATCCTGCAGGCCAAGTCAAAAATGCCGCCGTAAGAATAAATATCAGCCGTTCCCTTGAACGCCTGATTTTCAGAGTCGCGAAAAATCCGAGGAAAACCACAATCGCGATAATGCCGTAGAACAACCCTGAGGTTTTGGCAGCAGAGAGAGCCAGAAAAGATAAGCCCAAAGCTACTACCCCGTCCATCCTGAGCGGCATAAAAAGTAAACGTAAACCGCTACAGACCAAAGACGCATAAAGAGGCCCGATTTGACCATCAATGTAATAGCTGGAGCTTTGATAAATCGAGACGGGATTGAGCAGGACGCACAAAGACAAAGCTAATGACCAACGAGGTCGTAAGCCGACTGCTTTAAAGGCCCCAAACGACACACCAAGACTAACCATCATGAGAATGGGGGTGACTGCTTTACCGGCGTTTAAATTGCCGGTCAGATTTACCAAATAAGCTGCAAGAATTGTGCCAAATGTGTAGTGAATCCCTGTTTGCGTTCCTCCGAGAAGGTAAGCGTTACTTTTCGAAAAATAGCTTCTCGCCTCAAAAAACGGGTCTTTGATTGGGTTCCAACCAGAAGATAGGGCAAGCACGTTTTCGATTCGCACCGCCATACCATCCCAACTAAAGTCATCAAATTGACTGGCGATGGCAGCCAGAAGGCCGCAGAAAAATATGCAAAGAAGTGCTATGTAATTTGCTTTTTTCAAGCGGCTCGGCTCTTGGATGGCCACCAACGCCCCACCCCAAGCAAAGATGATAAAAGCTAATCCATGCCATGGGGAAATGGGAACGTCCATAGAGAAAAGCCCTAACGTCAACACATAAAGACCAGAGCATCCACTCAGGAGCGCCACGCCAAGGGCCCAAAAATAATCGGTAAATCGATTTTTCGAGTTTTCGTCTGTCATCTGGTTTTTTATGTTTAAATTTTTAGCATTACTAGACTTAAAACGGCAAAGCTAGAACATCGATAACTGCCTTATCTTTTAACTCTGAAAATGGTCTGTTGTATCGTACCGCTTAATTTTCTTGGCCGTTTCAGCCTTGCCACGGCGTATACTCCGGAACCAGTTCCTTGATTTTTCGCTTCGCCCCCAAGGTGTTCCCATGCTCTGCCGCCTCGATGACCGCCTGGATGGATTTCTCGAGAATTTCCAAGGAAATCATCGAGCTGTTTTGCGGCTTGAGTCTCCAGATTTTGGGATGTTCCGTTTTTTCGGATATTTCTTCATTGTGACTTAACTCTTCGTACAACTTCTCTCCAGGCCGTAGTCCAGTATAACGGATCTCAATTTCCCGGCCTGCTTCAAAGCCACTCAATTCTATTAATTGCCGGGCCATGGTTTCGATTTTGACCGGCTCCCCCATGTCTAAAATAAATATCTCCCCACCCTGGCCCAACCGACCGGCGCAAAGCACCAATCCGACCGCCTCACCCACACTCATGAAATAACGGGAAACTTCGGGATGCGTTACGGTCACCGGTCCCCCCGTGGCAATTTGCCGGCGAAATGTGGGGATCACGCTCCCCGAGGAACCCAGAACATTTCCAAAGCGTACCGAGGTGATTTTCATTTTTGGGCCATGGTTTTGGAGCAACTGCAACCCCACTTCCGCCAGCCTTTTACTCGCTCCCATCACGTTGGTCGGATTAACCGCCTTGTCTGTGGAAATCATGACAAAGTCTCTCGCCCCATGCCGTGCAGCGTTCCGTGCCAGACCGAGAGATTTCAGGGTATTGTTGGTCAGGGCCTCCGCCACTTGCTCTTCCATCAGGGGAACGTGCTTGTGAGCCGCCGCATGGAAAACCAAATCCAGCTTTTGTTGGCCCAACACGGCATCCATTCGACTTTCGTCGCCCACATCGGCCACAACGGCTAAAACCTCCCGTCCTGCACCCTCTCCTCGCAAATCTTGTTCGATTTCGAAAAGGGCCGGCTCACTCCGATCGAGCAGCACCAGGAATTCGGGGTGGCAAGCCCAAACCTGGCGGGAAAGCTCGGCGCCAATGGTCCCCCCGGCCCCGGTGATTATCACGCGGCGTCCAGATATCCACCCGGCGCTGGAAGGCACTTCCATCGGTACGGTTTCACGGGCAAGAAGATCCTCGAGCTCCAAGGGTTTGATCCGATCCAGTCGAAGATGCCCGTTGATCATATGATGGAGGGTGGGAATTGTCCGAACGGGCAGGTTGAGACGCCGGCACTCGGCCATCACTTGCCGGGTTCGGGACAAGTCCAGAGCAGGCATAGCCAGAATAATTTCATCCAGGCGCAGGTTGGCTGCATTTTTCCGCAACCAGGCTAAATCTCCGACAATGCTAACCCCGTGTAGCAAGGTTCCCGCTTTTTTCAGGTCATCGTCGAAAACCGCTGTCACCACGGTCTGTAGATTGGGCCGGGCGAGGAATTCGCCCACCAACTGCGCTCCCGAGGGTCCGGCGCCATAGATTCCCACCTTCCGAGGCTTGGCCCCGGACATCCCTTGGTCAGTCCATCTTTCCCGGACCAACCGAAAGCCCAAACGCGAAGCGATAATTCCGGCGCTTCCCAGCAAAAAGTTTAGAACCATCACCGCCCGAGGAGGGATGATTTCCATCCCCCCGCCATACCATCCCGCGAGGAGGGCCAAATTAGCCAGCCCCGTTGCTATCAGAATTTTTTGCATGTCGGGAAAGCCGAAAAACGAAAGCAAGGCACGGAACTGGCCAAAAAACCAAAGCAGGGGAAGCGTGATTCCGAGACTAAGAACAAGTCCGACTCCAAAACGGCCGAGGTACGGGCCAGGGTCGAAGTCAAAACGCAAGAGGAAGGAAATATACAGCGCAGCGGAAAGAATGATGGAATATCCTGCCAAGAGCAGAATTCCCCGGGCGCATCTGCCCAAGCCGGCCGGAAATTGGATCGGGCTTCTTAGGCTTTTTGGTGGCAGGTCGGTTGGCTTCATGCTCGGCGGTTGGTGTAAGTCATTATTTCATCCGCACTTCCGAAGCAGAAGGGCAGTGTCCAAGGAGTTTCCCCGCCCATCGGAGCAGGACCAGGGCTGGTCCGACCACGGTGATAAGAAGAATCTTAAAATAACCGCGCACATTCAACCCAGCAAGCATCTGTGCATCCATCTCCACCAACTGGGAGGGAGAGGACATGTCCACCCCGGAAATCTGCGCCATGCCGGTAATTCCTGGCCGGACATGAAAAATACCTTTCGATCGTCTTGTTCTGATGAGGTCCTCTTGATTAGGCAAACACGGCCTGGGACCCACCAAACTCATCTCACCTTTGAGGACATTCCAAAGCTGCGGAAGCTCGTCCAGCTTCAGATCCCTAAGGAGCCTTCCCCAAGAGGTAATGGCCCCGGCTCTCACCTCGTGGGTGCCCTGGACCGGAGTACCGGGTTTCATGGTGCGCAACTTGAGCAGGGTAAAAGTTTTCTCTCCGCGCCCAACTCTGGATTGAGAATAAAGCGGGCTGCCCGGCTGAAAGATGAGGGTGAGGAAAAGGAGAATAAGGAAAACCGGGGCAAGCAGCAGGAGCCCGAAAGCTGAGAGTAGGATGTCGAAAACTCGCATGGCGGTTTGCGGGATTAGCGCGGATTTTTTGGGACCTGCAAGATCCTCAACGTGGCCTACTTGGGGGCCTAGCCAAGGCGGCTGCTTCACCTGTTTCTCGTTGGATCGGGTCATTTTTTGCTAATGTCTCTCCGTTCCGCCGGCAACCGCCCCCTGGGAGCCACCGGAGTCTCTTTCCTTTTCGGGCCAGCAGATCGGGAGTTGCTGGAAATTCAATATAGTTTCAGCAAGGGGAGCATCCCCGATGAAAAACTTGGACGGGGCCGGCGATATTCAAACCCAGGGCTTCTGAAAGCTTGGCCGCGCGGCCCGGGTCCCAGATTCTACGGGGATCCTGGGATCTTGATGCCTGTTTGCCCCGGCATTCTTGTTTCGATGGTGTGGTGAGATTTTCCGATACAAATCCAAGGTTTTCGCGACGACTTCATGCTCGGAAAATTCCCTTTCAGCTCTTTGCCGGCCCCGGCGGCCCATTCGCAACCGCGCCTTTCTATCCCTCAAAATGCGCCAAAGCGCTCCTGCCAGCGCCTGGCTGTTCCGAACCGGAACCAACAGCCCATTATCTCCGTGTCGCACCGCTTCACGGCATCCGGACGTTCGGGTGGCTACGCAAGGAAGCCCGCAGGCCATACCCTCAAGAAGGCTTCTCGGCAGGCCCTCCCGGTATGACGGTAAACAGACCACGGCAGCCTTTGGTATGACTTTTTCCATGCGCTGCTGGTATCCCCAGATTTCCACCGTCCCGTTTTTGGACCATGCCCGGAGATCTTTTTCAGACACCGAGGTCGGATTTTGCGGATCCGGCCTGCCCACCAAGACAAACCGGGCGGGAACTCCCTTTTTTTTAAGAAGGCGGGCAGCCTCAATGAACTCCCCCAAGCCTTTATCCATGACAAGGCGCGCCGGAAACATGGCGATCGGTGGTCCGGCGGGCGGGCGTCGGGGCCGGAAAACCCTCGGGTCAACCCCAGACCCCCGGATAAGCCGGAGGTGGCTTTTGGCCACCCCCAGCCCCTTGAGCCAGCGAAAGTCTTCGCGATTTTGGACAATGACAAGTTGCTGCTTCAGCAGCCAGGGAAGTAACGCTTTGAGAGATAAGGCCGGCAGGGAGGTTGCTTTCGGCCCGGCAAACAGATGGCCCAAACCAGTCAGCGAATGAACCATCTTTTCACTGCCGGCCAGTCTGGCGGCGATCGAACCGATCACCATGGATCGAAGGCCGACGCAATGGACAAGACGAGGTTCTTCTTTTCGAAGAATTTTCGCTAGTTGCATAGCTTCTTTCAACACCTTCCACGGGTGGACACTGCCGCGGCTCATCTCGAGAGGAATGGGGCGAATTCCTTGGCGAATAACTTCCCTGAGGTGTTTTTCAAATCTACAGGCAAGGAGAATTTCCCATCCCTGCGCTTTTGCAGCCGAAGCCAAAGCCGCCCGGTGAGACCAAAAAACCCAATCTTCCGTAATCACGAAAAGAAGCTTCCCACGGCCTCCTTTGGGCAGGGATCCGGGTGACGAGCGTCGGGAGGGGCTGCTTGTGGGTCGGGACAAAGGCTTGGCTACCGTCTTTTTCACGGTTGGAAGCCGCGTCGGTCAGGAAATTCGGTTTTTTCCGGACAACGGGATTGGGGGAGACCGAAACCCGCCCTTGATTGCGGTTTTTGTTTTTGCCGCAGAGCTTCCTGGTACAACTGTTCGTAGTGCTGGACGCAGGCCCGCTGAGAGTAATGTTTTACGACCCGCTCCCGTCCCGCTTTTCCCATTTGTCTCCTCGCTGATGCCCTCGTGAGCTTCAGGATGGCCTTGGCCATCGCGGGAGGATTCCTGGGAGGCACCAAGAGACCGGTTTTTCCGTGAACCACAGCCTCCGGATTCCCCCCGACTCGGGTGGCAATCACTGGCAACCCAGCTGCCATATACTCCAGGAGGGCGTTGGAAAAACCCTCTTCATGGGAACAAAGAAGCCCGACATCCGCACAAGCCAGGAAGGGGCGCACATCAGATACTGATCCGGCAAAGACAACATGCTGGCCCAGCCCATTTTGCCTGATTTTTTCCTCAAGTTTTTTTTTCAGCCCATCATCCCTGCCGAGGAGAAAAAGCATCCAATCGCGAGGCAAGCCGCCTTTTGCAAGAACCAAGGCATCGATGAGGTCGGCATGGCCTTTATAGGGAATCAGGTTTGCAATCATCAAAAAAACCAAGCCGCGCCCGGAAAAACCGTTTTTTATTCGGCAAAGCCGTTGAGCGATCCCCGGGCGAATTACGCCGGTCTCGACCCCGTTCGGAATCCATCGGAGCTTCTCGGGCGACACGCCCTCCGAGCGCAAATCCCTCAAAACCGCTTTCGAGTTTCCGGTGATGAAATGCATCCACGGGTGCAACAGGCGCTCGGCAAACCCATAAATTTTATTTTTCTTTTGGTAATGGTTCAGGCTTCGCCGGCTCATGATCCGGATCGGGTTTCGGGCAAAGAACGTGGTAAAGCCGCCTACGACATAAGCTCCTGGCAAATAAAAATGAATGACGTCAGGACGTCCTTTTTGGATCACCAGAAATAAAGCACGGGTGTCGAAAATCAGTCGACTCAGCGAATGCAGCACGGAATGCTTTTGACTAAGCCAAGCAAATGGCCTTGTCAAAAGACCCGGCGAGTGAACCGGTATTCCGCATTTTTCCAAATCGGGGAGCAGAGGTCCGCTTGGCTTGAAACTGAAGACCTCTGGTTTCCATTGCCGTTGGCGGAGGTTTCGGGCGATTTTTACCAGATGCTTCTCTGCACCCCCCACCTCCAAAGACCCAATGACGTAAAGGATCTTTAATTTATTTGAATCCGCTGATGCGGATTTATTTTTTTGATCCATGCTTTCGTGTGTTTTCTTGTGGGTATTGACATGTTAACAAAACGACCAAGAAGCTCGCGATATACTTTAACGATTTTTGGCAAGCCAGGCTTGAAACATAAGCACGTCCCAAATCAAATATGCCCAATTAGTCTTGCCCGATAAATGCTCCCTCCATTTTTCAAGGATCGGCTCGGGTCGAAGGTATCCGTCTTGTCGCAGGCGGCTGCTATTTAATAAGTCCTCGGCCCAATTTCTTAAGGGTCCCTTTAGCCATGAATCGATGGGCACACCAAAACCCATCTTTGGTCTATCAAAAAGATTTCTGGGTGCATAACGGTAGAGTACCTGTCGGAGGATCCATTTGTTCTCCGCATCTCGGCGGCGGAACCGCTGGGGTAAGGACCATGCCCAAGCCACCACCCGATGATCGAGCAAAGGGACTCTTGCCTCCAGGGAGACAGCCATGCTCGCCCGGTCCAGCTTGACCAAAATATCGTCCGGCAAATAGGTCAAAGTGTCTAAGTACTGCATCCGCTCGACGGAATCCGGCACTATATTTGACACATTCCTGTCTCGCAGACATGTGTCCGGCTCCCTACCGCCAATCACAACGCTTTCTGGCTTTTGCCAATGACTGATAAGGCCCAAATAGATTTTATCCGGATTTCCCTCGATGAGATTGGCCAACTTATGCACTTTATTGCCCGCTTGGGGGGGGCGAAACGAAGGCGGCACCAAAGAAAATAGCCTGTCCCAAGTTTTCGGGGACAGTCCCTGAAGAATTCGGGCAACAGGTTCTCTGATGTGTTTCGGCCAGGGAGCTGATGCTTGGGAAATGGCCTTGGCATATTCGTACCGGTTGTAGCCCGCGAACAATTCATCCCCCCCGTCCCCAGACAGCGAAACGGTGACATAACGACGAGCCAAGGCAGAAACCAGAAAAGTTGGAATCTGCGATGAATCCGCAAATGGCTCGTCATAAATGTCCGGCAAACGCGGGATGACGCTTTGGGCCTCGCGGGGGGTCACCATCATGGTGGTGTGCTCGGTCCCCAAATGCCGTGCCACCGCTTCTGCATGGGGAGCTTCGTTATAATCGCTTTCCGTGAAGCCAATGCTGAAAGTGTGCACGGGCTGGGAGCTCTGGGCCTGCATTAGAGCCACAACCGTAGAGCTATCGATCCCTCCCGAAAGAAAAGCTCCCAAAGGCACGTCCGCCACCATCTGCCTCCGAACAGCATCCCGCAAAAGGGAGTCTAACTGGTCCACCGCTTCCTTATCCGAAATATCTTTTCGGTTGCGAATACCCTGGGAAGCTACTTGCTCCAGACTCCAGAAGATTGTTTCCCTTTCAATCCCATCGGATCGAAACTCCAAAACAGACCCGGGTCGCATCTTGTGAACACCGCGGTAAATGGAGTAAGGACAGGGAATATAGTTATGCCGCATAAACAAAGTAAGGGCATTGCGATCAATCTCCCCCTCAAAGGCTGGGTGCTTCTTTAACGCTTTGATTTCCGACGCGAAGAGCAGGTGCCTCCCGAAACGTCCCCAGTAGAGTGGCTTAATGCCCAGCCGATCCCGAACCAAAAACAAGGATCGCTTGTCCCGATTCCAAAGGGCAAAGGCAAACATGCCCACCATTTTTCCGGCGGTTTCAACGACACCCCACCTTTCACATCCTTCGAGAATCACTTCCGTATCCGATTGGCCCCGAAACCGAGTGCCGAGGGCTTCAAGTTCTGCGCGAAGTTCCTGAAAGTTGAAAATTTCTCCATTATAAACGATTACCGTCCGACCGCTGGCTGAAACCATCGGTTGATGACCTGTGGGGGTCAGGTCAAGAATGGATAACCTCCGATGGGCGAAAACAATTTCGGAAGACTCATCAATCCAATCACCCTGGTCATCAGGTCCGCGATTTACGAGGGCTTCAGCCATTTTCCTTATTTGAAATATTTTTTCAGAACCATTCATCCTGCCAGACGTAAGTAAAAACCCAACAATGCCACACATAAAAAGGTTTTTAGGTTTTAGTCCCCAAATATTTAGATCTAGATTTTGTTGTTTTTAGAGTTTTTTTTGTCATGTTCTAAAAGATTCTGTATTTTTGATTGTTTTATTTTCATTATATTTATAAAGATGCAGAAAGGTTAATTATCTATTTAAGATTTTTACATCAAACAGGTATTTCTAGTTATTTAAATACCAACCAAAGAATTTTAAGATCGCGACAGATTCTTCTGAGTTTTAGAAAGGCTGGTAAAAAACTTTCGAGTCTCGTAAGCGGACCTTATAAGAAAAAAAGGCCTGCGCCTAAGAACTGCCCAGACTTGGTAATTGAAACAGACAATATTCCCGCATTCTAATCCGCTTTTTTGTTACTTGTTTTGAGGCGTCTTATACAAAGAGCTTATTCTTATCTCTTTAAAAGAGTTTTATTTTTGAGTACGAGTGCATTCCTCGATTTTTAGAATTCTTAAGAGGGTTTCCGAAAAGTTCTTCCTGACTTCTTTTTCGTACCATTCTTTCCCCTTCGCGCCTAATGTAGGGAGTCTGTCCTTTTGACTAAAGCATACCCCCAAGGCTCTGCAGACCTCCGCAGCAGAATTTGCTGGGATTACCGGCAGAGAAGCCAATCTCGCATTTGTGATTTCGTTTTCCACGTATCTTTGCATAACAGGAATGCCGCTAGCGAGAAACTCGAACAAAACACCTCCTGTCTGCCATGTCGTCCCAAATTCTACAACCCCCAAATCGGCTAATATAATCCCTCCCATCAGATCCTTTCGGCTCATCAACTTCATCCAATGGACATTTTGGGAGATTCCAAGCCTTTTACAAAGATTTTTGCTAGCCAGCACATCGGGCCCGTATTCAAAACAGATCAGGCCACACGCTTTTTGCCGTGCACGGCTTTTTTCCAAAAACTTTGCAAATCCTCGAAACAAAATGTCATTATTTTTAATGCTCCAGGGGTCGTCCCCTTTTTTCCAATTGTGTCGGCTATGATGAAAAATTAAAAACTTATAGTGGGACCTTAAGCTATTAAATTGCCTTTGAATTATTCCTGTTGACCCTTGCTTTTTTTTTCTGCGGTCAAAATGATAAGTTCCCACCATTGGAATTAAAATCGGAAGGCTTTTTTCCCGAAAAGTTTCTTGTAGATGTTTCGGAATTACATCTTTTGAGGTGCCTGCTAAAAATATTTTTTTGCTTTCCTTAATCCCTTCAATTTGATGTTTTGCAAGATTATAAAATATATACTTATTTAAATGCTTTTCAAGCGGCCTAAAAATAAAATTAAAGAACTTTTCTGATTTATTAATAAAAGGTTTTAATATCTTTAAAATTATTGGTAATTTAGGTAAATGAGGAAGATGGTAAAGATCGGACCCATAAGGAGCATAAATATTTAACCTCCTCCCAATGCAATGAACAATTGCCGGTGCTTGGCCTGTGCCAACTAAAAAATCGTACGAAGAAAGTTCCTTTTGGAGTAGGACCTGCTTACTGCGATGGGCCGGCATAAGAAATTCTGGAAATGAGGGATCTAAATCAGCTGCGAACTTTTTAGTTGCTCTTAAAATATTTTTGTTGTGCGTGTCTTTTCTAGGTTTGAAATGGTTAGGTTCGTTAGTAAAGCTATACAAAACGGCCTCATATTTCTTTTCCAAAAATATTTGCAAAACTGGAAGCATGCTATTGTTCATGTTGCCGAGGATTGCAATTTTTGGCATATTTTTCTTCTGCATATTAGCATGTTTCTTTTTTCATTTTGTAAGAATGCCAGAATTTAGCGGACGGATTGTGGATTGACTGAATTCTTCCTCCAACTTTTAAAGAGATAATATCTTTGTACTCAAAAATAACATTTTTTTTATCGTCGACACCGGTTATCCATAATTTAAAATCTCCATACTGTATTTGCAGCGGATTTAAAATAAAATCTAGTGTAGTATTTTTCTCCCTAAATACATATTTATGACCCCCGCTCCATCCGTAATGAACTGGCAAATTTTTCTCTTCTGTTTTTGATCCGATTTCGGTAACCCATTTTTCTGTTTCACTGTCTATAAATCCAATCCACACTCTTAACGTACTTGGGGTTTGTAATGTTTTTCTAAACGTTATTCTTATAATTACTTTGTCTCCACTACGAAAAGTGCTTCTTCTTTTTTCTTTTTGATCAAGTAAAGTTATATCCTTAATTTGGACTTCACCGCTGCCATCAAATAGATTAAATCTTTCTCTCTTTTTTTTTCTTTGCTTGTTTTCTTTTACTGAAAGGCAGTGTTCGTTGTAGTGCCTTATGACCTCACAGGGTTTCCCTTTTTTTTTGATTTTACCTTTTACAATTAAAAAAGCCCGTGAACAGAGTTCCTTAATTTGTTCCATATTATGGGAGACAAAGAGTACCGTGGCGCCTGATTCGCATATTTCCTTGATTTTTTGTTTTGATTTATTTAAGAAATACGCGTCCCCAGTAGCCAATGCCTCATCCACAATCAGGATTTCTGGACGCACACTCATAGCCACGGCAAATAGCAACCTGGCCTTCATCCCGGCAGAATAAGTCCGAAAAGGCTGATGAATGAATTCGCCTATTTCAGCAAATTCGATGATCTCGCCCATTTTGCTTTTTATTTCTTCACGGCGCATTCCCAGTAATAACCCGTTAAAATAAGCGTTCTCCAGCCCGGAGAATTCGGGATGAACCCCCACCCCTAGAGCTAAAAGTGCGGTTACCCGGCCTTGAACTGAAAGCGTGCCTCGATCTACCGGCAAAAGGCCGGCGATCATTTTGAGGAGCGTCGTTTTTCCTGAGCCGTTCGGCCCGATCACCCCCACAATCTCGCCCTTTCTAATTTTCAGATCCACGTCCTGTACCGCCCAAAAAGATTTATAGAAATGGTCCCGGCGCCATGGAAAAAGGAACTCCTTGATCGGCCCACTCACTGCCTGATGGTAAAGCTTATAAAGCTTTCCGATGCCCTTTGCGTGGATGATATTATTTTCGGGCGGCATCGACTAAAGATATTCGTTGATCATGAGTTTTGTTCGCGTGATCAGCCATCCCCCCGTTACAAAAACTAGGGCCGCCATCCCGATAAAAACCGCCCAACTGACCCATGAGAATTGTAGCTGATATGTGTCGCGAAAACACAGAATGATGTGAGATAGGGGATTTAGAGAAATAACTCGCCAAATGGCGGGTCCAGTCAGAGCGGGAGACGCCACCACTGGGGTAAAATAAACGAGGATGGCCAGTAGAGTGGACACTACCTCGCGGAGATCTTTAAGGAAAATTCCCAGCACGGCTAGTATCCACGACGCCCCCACAAGAAAAATTGCCAAAACAAAGAAAGGCACTGGGACCAGAAGCAATCCCCACCCCAGTGTGCCGGAGAGGGCCCCCAAAAGGAGAAATAAACCAAAACTGACCAAAGCGCCGAACGATCCCACCAGCAGCCCCGTGAGCGGCAAGGTCTCCACGGGGTAAATCACCTGTTTGACCAAGTCCAGGCGGCTACGGATCAGGCTGGGCGCATCCGTTAGACATCTATTGAGAATTTGCCAGGGGATCATTCCTCCTAACACATATATCGCGTATTTTAAAATGCTTTCCCCCTCACCCTCATGCCTGCCAAAAAGAAAAGATATAATAATCACATAAGCCCCTGTTTGAATCAAAGGCCCCAAAAACAACCAGGCATGGCCCAAGAGGGCGCCTTTGTTTAGGATTTGAAGGTCCCGCTTGGTACTCTCACTAATTAACTCCCTGAATTCGATAAAAGGGGAAACAATATTTTTAATCATACTACTTTATGTGCTTGAGATATGAATTTCTAGATTAGATTGGCAGCGAATTCATGTTTACAAAATCTTTGACTGTTTAGGCTGTCGCGGTCTATTCAAGACGTCGGATAATTCACTCACATGAGGGAAGTTCACCAACACCCCCATTCCCTTCTTCTGGAATACCACCATGCTACCTACAGCTACTGCTGATGCCCGGCCTTGAGTCACAGCCTTTTTGATATCTTGAACCCGTCCTGCACCTCCATGGGCAATGACAGGTACTGGCACGGCTTCGGAGATGCGGCGAACTAGATCAAGGTCGAATCCATTCCAGGTACCTTCGCGATCAACCGAGGTTATTAGAATTTCTCCTGCACCCATTCTTACAGCCTCTTTTGCCCAAGTTACTGGGTCCATTCCGGTATTAAACCTCGCTCTCGAAGACCAAACTGTTTGTTTGCCAAAGAAGGTCTTCTTTACATCGATCGAGATAATAACCGCTTGGCTGCCGTAGACAGAAGAAACCTCGCCGATTAATTCAGGTCTCGCAAACACAGCCGTGTTGAGGACAATCTTCTCAATGCCTGTAGCAAACACCGCGCGCGCATCATGGAGTGACCGGACGCCCCCTCCGTAAGCAAGCGGCATAAAACACTCATCGGCCATATCCTTAAGCAGTCTTATGTTGGGGCCACGGGCTGCACGATCGGAAGAGATGTCCAACACAAGCAACTCATCAACCTCGAGCTCATTAAAGATCCGTACGGTATTGCATGGATCCCCCACGTACACAAAGCGCTTAAACTGAACAGTTTTGACAAGACAGCCGTCACGAATCAATAGCGCTGGAATTATTCTAAGTCTTAGCATCGAAGTTCCGCAAAATTCTTCAACAGCTGCATTCCGAATCGATGGCTTTTTTCGGGATGAAACTGTGCTCCCATAATATTTCCTCGCTGGATGGCTGCTGCAAAAGTACAACCATGGGTGGCACTTAAGACCGTATCTTTCGGGTCTTCAGGCCCCACAAAGTACGAATGCACAAAGTAAAACCGGATTTCTCCATCAAGATGATCCGTCAAAGTGCATTGACGGATTCGCTTCACTTGGTTCCATCCCATATGTGGGATCTTGATTCCAAGACTATTTGGCAGACGCCGCGTTTTTCCAGGAATCCAGCCCAAGCCTGGCCGCACGCCCTCCTCGCTGCCGCGTGTTAGCAACTGCATCCCTAGACAGATCCCCAGCACGGGCACCCTTTGGTGAAGCGCCTTGTCGTCGAGAACCGGTCGGATCCCTGATGCGTCGATCCTTTCCATCGCGGCATCGAATGCGCCTACCCCCGGAAGTAGGATGTGCGACGCCTCCGCAATCCGCGCCGGGTCCCCAGTCACCTCGCATCCGACCTCGATGCGGCGAAGCATGTTCACTACCGACCCGAGATTTCCCATGCCGTAGTCGATAATTGTAATCATTCGGGGGCCTTGGCCGGAAAGCAGTACTTTAAGTAGAAACTCATTGGGACAAAATCAGCTTTGGCTAGGCAGGCAAAAAATGGCCGGAGTTTCTCAAATCGCCGCTTGTAGGTCGGATATTCAGTCCAGTTGCGTGGGGGGGCTTTCATGATTCGGTCAAACTCCATCTCCGAGATGTCGAGCCGTTTCCGAAAGTACTCAGGGAGCCTAGGTTCCACGATCGGCGGTGAATTGTACTCCGCCCAGGCACTAGCACGATCTAGGGACCCATTCCGCACTTGCGAGGCAAGGGTGTTGTTTCGAAGGTCACTACCGAATTTCTTAGGCAAATAAATCCCATGAAGAAACGCGGTCATACGATTTTCGAGGTGGTGGCCACCGTAGTATTTCCAGCCATAACGCTGTTGCAACAGATCCTTGGCCTCTTTTTTTGCATAACGCAAATACCAAAATGGGCGAATAAACTTGAGCCGATCAACAACTGCAGACTTGAGGAAGCGTGAGAATGTCATAAGCGGGTATGTATTAATGGACCGTGTCCCGAAGCGTCGGTGGATCGATTGAATGTACTTGCCGTCGAAATAGTTCCTGCCTAGAGGGGTGATTCCTTCCTCAAGAAACGAGTGGCCCTCAAAAATCACCTTGAGGCCATTCGCCACAGCTGCAAGTCGAAGGGTATATGCGTATCCAAGATCCGTGGAGGCTTCAATCTCGGCTACTCCTGCGAGAAAAAATGAGCGGAAAATGTCGTCAGCTTCCTTGTTATTAACGACATGGGTGTACAGATCCACGCCGGTTCCGGCCAGTACCTTGCGGATATTCTGGGTGGCGATTGCGGTATTCCAGGTGTTGTCATAATGCACAGCCAATGGCCGCAAACCCTGTTCCACCGCCCAGTGGATTAGAAAAGACGAATCAGTTCCACCACTGACGCCGATGACACAATCATATTTTTTCCCACTGCCTTGAGCGCGAATACTTTCAAGCATTTTCCCAAGACGATTTTCCCCCTCCGGTGTCCCGGTTCTGTGCTGGACTACCAGCTGTTCTACCTGTCGGCAATAGTTGCATACACCCTCTGAATCAAATGAGATAGCTGGCACACGCTCGTCGTAGATGCATCGACTACAAATACGAACGCTTGCACGAGTGATGTCCGGATGGAGTTGATGAAGTGACACGCTATCGGTCGGTTGTGTAGGGAAAGAACGCCCGGCATGGATTGCCAAATGCCTTTACCCCGCTTGGCACATTATTTAAGACAACACTGTTTGCACCGATTACGCAGCCATCCCCGATGCTGACACCCATGGCCACAATGACATTGGGGCCGATGTAGCAGTTGTTACCGATCCGGGTCGGGGCCCGTTCAATTTTCGCTTTGCCGCCCGACACTGCCTGTTTCACAGAGTCGTGTGTGTAAATTTGTACCCCAGTGCTGATAGAACAGTTATTTCCGATCGTTAACCCACCAGACCCATCCAAGACTGTGAAGGGCCCGATCCAGGTGTCTCTGCCCACCTTCACCTCTTCTAAGACCAGTGCACTATCATAAATTGAGCTGCCTTTCCCGAAGCCAAGGATTTTTGCCTTTGCCCAGCGGTCAACAATATAGTCTCCTAATGGAAGGCTTCGATTCCAATGTTTTTGCACAAAACCATGTTGATTGGCTAACAGAGCCCGCAGTTCTTGAAGCAGAGCTACAATCCTTCTAGGGGTTATCTTTCTAGAAGAACAATCGGTTGGAGCTGCTTTTTTGCGAGATTTTTTTTTCATAAGTTACCTCTTGTAGTTTTAAAGATCCTGTCCCACAGATCACACGGTACGAATTCTTTGAGCTTCTCTTGACTCGACCTACTTCTTTCTGCTGTCCGCCAAGCGATGAAATTCAACTTTGCCAAATATAAAGAGGCTTGCCCTCAAATAGGGCGAAAGCCCCCGGGTAAGGGCGGGTTTGTGCTCGAACAAAACGATCGAGTTTAGTCACCTCCTCATTCCAGTTGATGAGACCATCCTCCGGCCCGCGTCGGGGCATCACGCATTGACCGGTACTATCCTGAGCTCTAGATGAAGCTGTACCTTTTGCAAGATCAGGCAGGGTTTGCTCTAAAAGTTCCAGCCCTCGGTTTTCGATACGATTATATAAACTGACGATTGTGTCGTCAGAGTAAATCGGCTCCTCTTTTTGTTCGACAATAGGCCCCGAATCAATTCCATCATCCATCTTGAATAAGGTTATGCCTGTTTTGGATTCACCGTTGATCATTGCCCAGACCACAGGTGACCAACCCCGGTAAGCCGGCAGAAGAGATGCATGCATTCCGTGCGCGGGGGCCACAATACGCCAACTCTTTGGGATTAAATGATACCACCCCGCTACGATAAAGAAATCGGGTTGCCATTTTTGGATTTTTAAAAGACATAATATTTTTTTGGTATTCATAGATCGTCACTTTTCTGTTCGATTACGTCTTGCTGAATGACTCCGAGCGGCAAGGATACGAGGGTTAATTTTTAGGCTAGGATATTTTGAATTATGCCTTTGAATAACTGTTTTTAATTGCTCCGCAAAAGGAAAGGAGAGAAGTTGCATTTTAGGCTCGGGCCTCCAATTTCCGGAATCTGCGGACCAACGCCTCACTAACAAGCGCCCATCGCCACAATTCACCAAAAACTCTCCAGAGTAAAAACAGTGAGTGATGCAGCCAGCCTGTGCTTCGGAAAAACAGTCAAATTCCTGGCACTCCCAAAGCCTGATTTTAACGGATTTCCAAAAAGTCTGTAATCCAGGGTAAGGCTCACTCAGAGCGCGGGCATGGCGCGCGATGACATTCTGGGGAAGAGTCCAATCGACTTTCCCGTCTTCAGCTATTCGTTGCGGAAAATAAAGACCTTTTTTGGGTTGAGGCTTGGCTTTGTGAATTCTTGTTACATCATCCAGAACCTGACTCATCATATCTGCTGTCGCAAGAGATGTCTTATAATATGACATTAAAATGTCGTCTGTTTTTCCATATTGAATTTTTTTTGTGCAAACAACAGGCCCCTCATCAATTCCGGAAGTTATCCGGAATAAAGCCAGCTCAAATCCTTTGCAGCCAAGCATCAGGGCCCAGTTTTGGGGTGATCGACCCCTTCCCTTATGGATGCCGTCGGGGCTACCATGCACTCCAAATGCACCTAGTTTAGCCAAATCAATAATTTCTTGTGGAATGAGACGCTGCCAACCAGCCACCCAAATAAGATCAAATTTATTTTTCTTTATTACTTTTTGATCTTCATTTAATTTCAAGTTGTAAGACTTGACGTAAAGATAGGGAATTCTTTTTTCTTTGGCGAAAGAGGAGATATCGACGTATCCACTTATTTTTTCCGGATCGCCCATCGCCGGATCCAAGCCCACAATCAACACTTTTGAATGACCCTTATTTATAACCTCCGCAATCGCGTCCAAGCCAGTGGCAAGCGTACAAAAAACCAGGATGGTTGGACCACCTTTTTTGTATGGTTTGTTTTTTATTTGCGCCTACTTTTCAAGTGATATTCTAAGATTATTGTCTCAAAAAGTGATGCCTGGTCGGCCGTATTTAGTTTTTTGATGGCATTAAACGATTTGATAAATTCTAAGTATCTTTTTATTGATCTGGCGACCTGGTAACTTCTTTTTTCCGTTTTTATTTTTGCAAGAACATTAAGAACAGGTTTTTTGCCCATTTTGTTCAATAATTCAAAGAAAGCCGTATGCCTAAACCCAGCCAACCAATTAAAGAGAAGCCTCTCGCCATCTTGGCCGTAGATCTTTGGCAATATTTTTGGCGCATTACTTAACCCTGTTCTGTTTTGTCGTTTTAATTTTTTTAAGAGCCTTCGATACCTGACCCAAGAGTCCAGTGCGCGTTGATAAATTGCAGAGCAGATTTTTTCAGCTGGCTCAGCTTCTTTGTCTACCCACCAATCCGGATGCGTTAAGACCTGGATCCGTGGATGTTTTTCCAATAACAATTGAATCCAAGACCTATAGATCCAATATCCGTTACTATCACTTATATATTGCACGTCTTTCTGGAGCAAACCTGCATAAGCGTTTCTCAGGCCTGCATAGTGACTGCGTTTGCAATTCATGGTGAAAGGTGTTGTATTGTGAAATGAGAACATCCGAATATTTTTTTCCTGTATACCCAAGACCCTTGCCAAGACCTGTCTTTCCCATGTAAGCGCGCTGCCCAACTCAGCTTCTGTTTTGATTTCATGTCTGGCAGCATCGAAATGCAAACCTATATCATGGCCTAAAAAAAAAATTTTTCTTAAAGTCTCTGCAGTCTCTCTTTCAAAAGGACTATAATACTCTCCGCTGAGAAGCACGGTATATGTAGCACGTACTTTTAGTTTTTTTTCTATTTTAGCCAGAACTAAAGCCCTTTGGGGGGAAAAATCAATATCGTGACGTAATATGGCAAAACGACTCGGCATTTTTTTATCCAATACTTCAAATCCTTTACAGGGATATTGAGACAAAGTAGTTTGAACAAATCTTTTATATTCATATAAACAGAGGCTGCTGTGTTTTTTTTGGTGATTTGTTTTTTGTCTCACTAAATTTTTGTGAGTTTTTCTTTTTTTAAGGTTTTTAAAAGGGTTTCACAAACTTGTCGGAGTTGAATTTGCGACATCTGGGGGAACAGGGGCAAGGAGACTGTATTGTTTGCCAAATCATAAGATGTCTTTAATTGACCAGGCTGGTAGCCGTAGGTTGTGGAAAAGAAGGGCTCAGCATGCATGGCATATGTGCCCAAAGTCGCCTCAACACCCTGAGCACGTAGACTGCTAACGATTTTGTTGCGATTAAAAGATTTATCTAAAACAATAACATAGGATTGATACGTGTGGAACAAGCCTGGAGGCTCCTTGGGAAGCTGAAGGCCGGATACCCCGGCCAGTTCCTTGGCATAAACTCCCGCCCATCGGCGACGTGCTGCCAGAATCTTCATAAGTTTCCCCATTTGCGCCACCCCCAAGGCCGCCTGGAGATCACTCATTCGATAGTTGAATCCAGCGGAAGGGAAGCGGAATTTCCATTCATCCCTGACACCCCCGTGGCTTCGCAAAACTTCGATCCTGTTGGCAAGTTCCTGCCGGTTGGTAGCAAGAATTCCGCCCTCTCCCGTGGTGATCACTTTGCGAGGATGAAAACTAAAACACCCCGCATCCCCCATTGTGCCGCAGGGACGACCGTGGTATCGGGATCCGAGGGCGCAGGCGGCATCCTCGAGGACCAACAATCCGTTCTGCTTGGCAATAATGGCAATTGGGTCCATCTCAGCGGATAGTCCGAACGGGTGCACCACAAGGATGGCTCGGCTGCGAGGCGTGATACGGAGCTTTAAATCCTCAGGGTCCATCGAGTAGGTGTCGGGGCAAACATCAACAAAAACCGGCCGGGCGCCAGTCTGAACAATAACGTTCCCACTGGCTGGCCAGCTGAGGTCAGAGACCAACACTTCATCACCATGCCCGATTCCCATCGCCACCAAGGCCAGATGCAAGGCAGTGGTGGCCGATGAAGTTGCATAAACATGACGACATCCCAGGTTTTCCCGAATAAGGGATTCAAATTCCACCACCTTGGCGCCCTGAGTGAGATTGCCTGATTTTAAAACCTGTCGAAGATGTTTAAGCTCATCTCGATCCAACCAAGGACAGTTTAGCCGGATTGGTTCCCGGCCAAACGAAGAACCTATCGCTGTCTTGATTTTTTGTAGAAACAAGGGTTTACCGTCGTCCGCGTGAATCGCGAAGCTCCTGACGAAGATACCACGCCACCGTGGGTCGGAGTCCTTTTTCGAGCGATGTCCGGGGCCTAAAACCAAGGATGCTTTTTGCCAAACGCGCTCCCCCGCAGTGTCGTCGCACATCGCCAGGTCGAGATGCCCGATATTCAATCGGGTGTCCGGGCTGGCCAAGGATTTTCAGAAGAGTCTGGATCAGCTGGTTCATGCTTGTTTCCCGGCCCGAGCCTACATTGATCACTTTACCCCTAGCCCCGGCGACCTGATAGGCAAGGACAGCGGCCTCGACGGTATCCCCCACAAAAACAAAATCACGCGTCTGTCTTCCATCTCCATTTACATAAACAGGTTGGCCCAAGCGCACTCGTCGGATCACCTCCGGGATAATTCCGGCGAAATTACCATCGTTTTGTCGAGGACCATAATTATTGAACGGGCGCAGCAGAGAAATATCAAGATCGAATGTGTGCTGATAAGACAGCGCCGCCATATCGCCAGAGATTTTACTGGCAGCGTAAGGAGTGCTTTTTTGTAGAGGATGGTCCTCGTGCATCGGAGTTCTGACCGCAGTTCCATAAACCTCAGAACTTGAAAAATGAACAAGAGACTTATATGTCCCCTGACGGAGGAGTTCGCACCAAACGGTGGTCAAGCGCGCATTTTCCATCATGCAGAAAAGGGGATCTTTTAAGGAGGCGGGAAGGGGAATCACCGCGAGGTCAAAGACCACGGAAACTTTTTCCCGGATGAGGATTTTTTTCATGGCAGCTAGGTTTCCAGCATCCTGCCAATAAAACTTCAACATATTGCTGTGGGTTTTTTTGGCTGACCGCAGGTTATTTTTTCTTCCTAGGAAGAGATTGTCAACGACGACTACGCGGCGGGGCCCTTCTTCCAGCAAGCGATCCACCAGATGGCTGCCGATAAAGCCGGCCCCACCTGTAACCAGAATTGTCTTGTTTTTTAAGCTGCGAATAGATTTTTTGATTTGATTATTCTTGGACACAAAAACCACAAACCAAACAAGGAGTTGCGCCTGCATGTTTCCCACACTTACAAACTTTACCTTGAATCCTAGCAGGGGCACCAAAAGCCAAACCATAATCGGGAATATCACGGGTCACCACGCTTCCTGCTCCTATGAGGGCCCATTGACCAATGGACACCCCGCAACGGATTGTTGAATTCGCTCCTATGGCAGCACCAAAACCAACCCGCGTGGGGGTTCGAATCCAATCTATAGGCTCCTTGAAGGAAAGGTCTGCATTTACCGCCCTCGGATAAAGATCGTTTGTGAAACAAACGTGGGGTCCAATAAATACACAATCCTCAACGGTTACTCCGTGAAAAATTGAAGCGTTGTTTTGAATTTTAACTTTTGTGCCAATTTTTACATTGGCATCAATGTACACCCCTCGGCCAATCACAGAATCGTTCCCTATTACAACCCCTTCACGAATTTGGGCAAGATTCCAGATTTTGACGCCATCTCCTATATTCGAAGTTGGCGAAACTTCGGCTGTCGGGTGAATGAAGGTGCTTTTCAATCTAATATAAATTTTTTAGGCTTACGTCTTAGATGATAAGTCAGTTGGTGCAAATATGCAGGATTAATTTAACCCTAAGGGTTTGTGGTTTCTGTAAAAGACTTTTAAGCAAAAAACTATTGACGATTTTTTAAAAAGTTTTTTTGCAGCCTGCGTTTTAAAATCTTGTTTAGAATTGCTCGTAAGAGAATATCTCAAGCTTGATAATAAAGCTTGGGCCGTTTGGGTGCAGTAATGCAATTTCTTGTGTCCACCAGCGGTACCTCAAGTTGGGAAAAGTCGTTCTGTTTAAAGGCGGCATGCGCTGTGGAAATCAGGATTAGATCGCAAGGAAGGTCAAGACGGGCAGACTTTCGGCCAGCCAGATGAGAGTGTTCGCGGCTCGGACGAATGACCGGTACATACGGATCGTGATAATCAACTTTCGCGCCCTTGGCTTCGAGCTTCTCAATCAATACATAGCTTGGGCTTTCTCGGTCATCATCGACATCAGCTTTATAGGCCAGGCCAAGTAGCAATATTTTTGAACCTTTGATTGGTTTGCCAGCAGTATTAAGTGCTTCACCCACTTTCGCCACCACGTGATCAGGCATCGCGGTGTTGATCTCCCCGGCCAACTCTATGAAACGGGTCGGATGCCCGTATTCACGGGCCTTCCAGGTCAGGTAAAAGGGGTCAATCGGTATGCAGTGGCCGCCTAGGCCCGGCCCAGGATAAAACGGCATGAATCCGAAAGGCTTGGTCTTAGCCGCTTCGATCACTTCCCAGATATCAATGTCCATCGAGCCGTATATAATTTTTAATTCGTTAACTAAGGCTATATTTACCGATCTAAAGATGTTTTCCATTAACTTGGTAGCCTCGGCTGCCCGGGTGGAACTGACTGGCACCAGTTTTTTGATAGCCCTACCGTAAAGCTCCTTCGCTCGGTCCAGACAAGCCGGAGTCAGTCCGCCCACCACTTTTGGAATCTCCGCCACCTTGCTTTGCGGATTGCCCGGGTCCTCCCGCTCCGGCGAAAAGGCCAGATGAAAATCTATCCCCGCTTTCAAGCCGCTCCCTTTTTCCAAGACTTCTCTCAAATCCTCATCTGTTGTCCCCGGATACGTTGTCGACTCCAACACCACCAGCTTCTTCCGGTTGCTCCCTTCCACCTCCCGCTTTCCACCTTCCACCCTTAAATACGGAGCAATAGCTTCTCCCGTTTTTAATATGTACGAAATATCGGGCTCGCGATTTTTGTTGAGTGGCGTGGGAACACAGATAACAACAGCTTCTGCTTCCTTAACCAAGGAAAAGTCTGCCGAAGCTGAAAACCGGCACGCCTGGACTTGGGCCGCAACATCCCCCGCAGGGATATGACGAATGTAGCTTCGCCCCGCCGAAATTTCCCGAACCTTGGCCTCATCCACATCCAACCCCAGAACCCGAGAACCCGACTTCGCAAATTGCAAACCAAGCGGAAGGCCGACATATCCCAGCCCAACAATCGCGAGGTCAAATTTTACGGCGCTCATTTTACGTAGGATTCAACCGTTTTAAGGATTCCCACTCGAATTAAATCAGTCGGCCGATAACCCAAAAGGCGGCGAGCTTTGACAATGCTGGCCAAGGAATGTCTTACATCTCCTGACCGGAACGGCTTAAATAATGGTGGGCGCGTTTTCAAATTCAATGAGAGGTTTTTAACAGAACGGCAGATTCCAGAATGCAGCTGTTTTAACGAAGTCGCCTGACCACACGCCACGTTATACACCTCGTTAAAAGCGTTTCGTTTGGGGGTCACGCCGGCCAGAAGATTGGCTTGGACCACATTGTCCACGTAACAGAAATCCCGACTCGTCCGACCATCGCCGTAAATCACATTTCTTTTTTTTGCAAGAGTTTCCCCTATCCACCGCGGGATCACCGCTGCATATGCTCCCATAGGGTCCTGTCGTGGCCCAAATACATTAAAGTAGCGTAGGCCTATCGTTTCTAACTTGTAGCACCTACCAAAAACTTTTGCGTAAAGCTCATCCGCATGCTTCGATACCGCGTAAGGGGATAATGCGCGGCCTATTCGGTTCTCCAGCTTGGGCAGTTGCCGACTATCCCCATATGTTGAGCTGGAGGCTGCATAGACAAACCTTTTAACCCCGGCATCGCGCGCAGCCACCAGGAGATTCAGAGTACCCGTTACATTGGTGGCATGGGTGGCCAAAGGGTCGGCGATGGAGCGGGGCACGCTGCCCAAACCGGCTTGGTGGAGAATAATGTTAACTTTGGTCTTCGATCGTGCCTTTTTCAATCTTTGAGTACGGAGGACAGGTGGCGGAGGCCGGAGGGCGAGAGCCTTATAACAATCAGACAGTTCTGTGATGTCCCCACGGATGCAGCGGAAACGCTTCCAGGCCACCGGACCGACTAAATTTTTTACAGTGGTTAGATTATTTTGTTTTCCGGTCGAAAAGTTGTCTAGGCCGACCACCCTCTGATTTAGCTTTAAAAGATTTTCGACTAGATGCGACCCGATGAAGCCCGCACAGCCTGTGACCAGCCAAGTTCTCGGCCTTTTCTGCAAACTTTTTTTCAGAACTTCGTAATGATGATTTAGTTTTGGCATTATTTGGCAAGCTAATTATCGGCTGACGCGTCCAACTTCATTTTTAACTTAGAAACTCAAACTAATAATAAGCTGCCGCCCTTGGTCGATTGGGTCCGCTTTCGCGATCCCAAAACCAATCCCACCCAACCTATTCTGTCTTTTTTTCGGCATCCCTTTTGGGAACCGACACCAGCCGCTACTTACGTGCAAGCAGCGGCATGGTTTTCAAAAATCCGGTCACAATTGGCAAGAGAAGCTTTCCGTGTTTGTGCCACCTTTTGAGGGCATCAAGTTTCTCTGCCAAAACATCCTGATCTAATTCCGGAGTTATTTTTTCCAGTTTTTCGATCTCCTGACCGATTTCTTTAAGAGCAGGTGATATTTTCTTTAGAATGAAGTTTTCCAAGGCAAGTCGCAGGTGCTCCTCGGCCTCAAAATGTTCAGCCCGATTGCCGTTTAGACCCGAAGAACGTATCGCCCCCAACTCTTTAAGAAAACGGAGGCCTTGGCTGGTAGACCCCCGGCTAATCTTCAGCTTTTTACAGATTTGTCCGGCCTCTATCGGTTTTGGTGAAACAAAGACAGCGCCGTAAATAAGCCCTACCGACTTTGGCAAGCCCAACAACGAACAGAGTCGAACACACAGATCCATCACAGAACTTTCCATCGGACTTGTTTCAATATTTTTTGAAACAAGCGATTGGGGATTCAAGTGCTTGATAGCAATCATGGAATCCGCTGATTCTGCATAATTATCCCGCTCTTTCAATAAAAAATGAAAGACAATAAACTTTAATTGAATTGACTGATGGCATACATACAGTATAATGCCAACATGATACGAACTCAGATTCAGTTCCAAAAAAAGACCTATGAAAGTCTAAAAACAAAATCCAAGGAGACGGGAAAGAGCATATCGGAAATTGTCCGCAGATCCCTCGATCAGACAATCG